>Ga0157364_1003130_pt1 | contig 15920 bp, 5 predicted proteins | sample AttsexASBM2_FD_111476 | JGI IMG/M metagenome (GOLD analysis project Ga0157364, IMG submission 111476) | Fungus gardens microbial communities from leaf cutter ant in Ribeirão Preto, State of São Paulo, Brazil - Atta sexdens ASBM2 | ecosystem: Host-associated > Fungi > Mycelium > Unclassified ...
GCGAATGCTGAGAAATAAAGCGCAAAATCGTCATTCAAGTCCGGCTTGACCGTCATGTCGGGTCGTTTCAAGAGGAGCCGATAATGGCCAGCGGCCTGCCGACAGCGACGGGGCCGGGATTATTGCAGGGGTAACGTTAGAGTGTTAATATCAATTTTAATCGCTCGTCGTAAAGACGATGCGCGCGTGCAACTATAACGCACCGACCGGAGACTCGCGTTTGGCAATAAAGACGCTTTTATTAAATCTGCCCTGGTGGTGGCGACGACGACGACGGCGGCTGCGCACTCCCTCGCCGTCACCCGGGCTCTCTTCTGCACCCTTGTGCTTCTCTGCTGCGCGTTGGTTTACGGCCGCGTTCTTTCTATTTCTTTATGAAGATCGTGACGTTTCAAAAGACAGCGGCGTCGTCTTTGTCTCGATCGCTCCTCTTCGTCAGCCGGGGTTGCTACCGCATTTTTGTCAATCATCAAATGAGACAGGTTCGGTCTCGGTATTTAGACTTATAATCCGCTCATGGAGCTTACTCCTCTTTATTTATCAGCTTGTCAGTCATTCTTTGCTTGAGAAAATGCCATTCAATACCGTATAATCTGTTAGTCTCTATAAGTTTCGTTTTTAATATGATATATATAATAAAAAAAAAAGGTTATAGTATCAATTAAATTCTATCAATTAAATTCTATCAGTTAAATTCTAGTATCTATCTTAATATGTAAAATTTAAAAAATTATCTTTTTATATATATAGTATTTTTACATTTTTTTAACTTTTATTAACTTCGATGCTATTTTCAACACAAATTAACTTCAATCTCTTCAATTTATTATCATCTTTCTCTAATTCTTACAATTAGAAAAAGACGAAGAGAAAGTTGAATCGAGAGATTAAAGTTAATCTACATTGGTGAAAACAGTCATAAGAAAGTCAATTTTTCTGCATTTTATTCATGCAGCACAGTTATATACAGATAAACATCATTTTATGCTATAAGAAAAGTTATTCATTTTACTTTCTTTCTTTTAAGAAAAGTTATTCATTTTACTTTCTTTCTTTTAAGAAACGATTATTTTTAACAAAGAATATTTTCTTGATAATAATTTTAAAATATTTTTAAAGTACTTATTATACAAATTTTAGAAAATCACATTATTATTATGTATATACAAAACAAAAATTTATTTTATTATATATATATATATATATATATATATATATATATATAATTATTATTTGCTTAAAGTATTGCATTTTTCTGTACAAATATTCGATATGTAGTTTATGATGGAATAAAAGTAAGCTTCGTTACACAATTGAAAATGTTGCAAACAGAGATTTTTTATCAACAAATTTACGCGGAGAAAAAGAAGGAGCAGTAAATCGTTCCCCTTCGTTGGATAAGTCGAGAGGAATAACTCGAGGGTGCGCGTCTAATTCCGAAGCACGTTAGATTCTATGGACGCGGACGCAAAAGAGAGATCGATAAATCGAGTGGCCGCTCGAATGGTAAACAAAAGCTGAAAATAAGAAAGGAAAACCTCGTTAAACCTCATTAAAATCAAGACAGTCATGCTCGATGCATCCCTGAATTAATATGGCATACGGCGAAGAGGGGCTCTCGCATTCCCATAACGAGAATCGAAAGCTTCGAAAATTCATGATTCGCTTCGAGATACTCTCCGGTCCATAATAGACATTCATAATGATGACGTGAAATCTATACGTTATTGTATGCTTTGATGAACTAGTTGAAAAAACAAAAGGAAGAAACAAACACCGCGAGTGAAAAGTAATGGGGATCTCTTATGTGACCTACGCTGAAATTCAATGTTTTAATATTTCGCAATCATAATTGATACGTAATAACTGTAGGATATTACTGCAATTGTGATATCTAAGAAGCAATCGATAATAATTTGAGTTGATTGATTTCATCGATGCATATCTCGTGCACCATATTTGTACGCATCGTTAGTTTTCACGATCGGATAAGAGTCAAGTCGATTCTCAAAGAATATTCTTCAATTTAGTTGGAAGGTTATTCTTTAATGATCGCCGATAGCTAAGATATTAGTGATAGTCTTGGAGAGAACGATCGACATGATACTTGTCGATACCTAACTGAACAGATAATCACAAGTCGCATATTTCCGGTTTAAAAGAAGTTAAGACCATATAATATTACAAGGGAAAGTAGTGAAAAACATATAGCATAGATGTAAAAAACATCATAAGGGTAAAGAAATAATATATGAGTTTAATGTGATTTAATCTCACATATTATCTCTTTATTCTTACAATTTTTTTGTTATATATTTTTAATTTAATAAAATTTGTAAGGAGAAAATAAATTAAATTAATTTAATTAAGTATAAAGAATTATTATTTTTAGTTGAAGCAGATCTTAATTATTTCATGTGAATTTATATAACATTTCTGATTCCACAAACCGCGCTCTGAAATTTTCTTCTTAAAATCATTTGCAGTATCTGAAAAAATGTATTGATATTTTTATTACTCGTCTATCTCGATAGAATGAAACTATCAATGCTACGAGATATGCATTAACAAAAAGTCTTGATAGATATCAGTCAATCGAGAATAAAAACAATGAAAAATAAACAACAATTTAAGAAAAACTTGCATCATTTATCTCGTTTTTATGCACTGAGAATAAATCTACTAAATTTTAACAAATATTTGTTTTTATATAATATTATATTAACAGTTTGCTAAATAAAAAAAATGATATATATAAAATTAATAGTTCCTATATCAAATTAATTATTTTTGTTCAAATAAATACATATGTTTACATTCAGTAAATATTCAGCTAGGACTATTCAAACAAATGTTTATTAAAATTTAGTACATATTTCTCTCAGTATAATATAAGTATAAAATCTACAGTTCGATATTAGAGTATCGTTCAAAGTGTATTAAATTAAATATCATTATGCCATACAATCGATGTTAAAAGCGAAGTAGATGGTAGGCCGATACTTTCCAATATCGGCGTATCGGTGACCCTAATCGGCGGATTCGCCACGCGCGCCGATAGCGGGCGATTAATCGCCCGAGGGAACGGGTTTGTCGGAAATGAAATATCTAGGTAGAAAATCATGCTCGACCGTAAAGGATCGACCGCCTCTCTTCCTCATTTAAGATTGTAGGGGCACGTTGTCGCTACCTATACACCACACCATGGTGGATACAATCGCATATAGCCATTACTGCCGGGGCTTCCTCCGATCTCGCTCGCTGGCGGCTCGACCGATCGAAGAGGATTATTCGTCCATTATGGATTCGTAACTATCGACGACTATCCGGCGCGTCGATGAATATTATTCCTCAAATTTACGCCGAAAGCGTTTCGACATCATTCATATTCTTCATCTGATTAATCTTATCTGTCCCGCGATATTGGAGTCCCACTTTTTTTTAATCATTACCATGAGAATCTCTCGGTTACGATATAAAAAGCAATTTTATGCAATAACTTGATCAGTGCTCGATTCAAGCGATAAAGTAAAAAGATATTTAAACATAAATAATCCTCGAAGAAAAATATCTGACTTTCACCTCACGCTTATAATGAATAAAACTTTAGATAAATCTTCATATGCCAATCAGGTAAAATGAATCTGATATATTTGAGATTTTTTTCTCTTGTACTATTATATTTTTGATATTAATTTGTTATACTTTACTTTATTTTCCTATAATTTTTGACATCTAGCTTAGTTCGAATAGCCCATTATTTTGATATATTTGAATTAAAATTTTGTTTATATATAATATTTCTTGAAATATTGCCGTTTTTTTATAACTTTAATCAAAAATTAAAAAAAGAGATATTAAGAAAATTTATCCCTAATTATGCGATCGATTCAAGATTCCACATATTAATTACATATTAATAAGAAGAATTAATGCAATTACTTTCTAAATCGTTCCTCTTTTATGTACCAAATAAATTGCCAGTTTCTGTTCCCTTTGAAAAAGACCGCCACTCAAGGTGAAGCAAATATTTCGTGATTATGATTGCAGTATATAATTGCGGTTTTCGATATTCGTCCTTGAACTCGCTGTTGAGTGACGTTGAGCATAACTCTTGTAATAACTCGCTACTTACATGCCACTTTAGATCCGCGCGCGCGGGAACATCTCGGGGGATGTTGCCGTTCGAATAATCACGAAGAAAGCCGGCGTATTCCCCGTGGATTTCCTTCTAGCGTGATGCATCCGTGGCGGTATATCGTAACGCTAATGCGCCATGTTTTCGCGAGTACCGCGGCATCAAGGCGCGATCATCGTGTCAATAAAAATAATCGACTGTCCAGAACTCGCGGAGGATATTTATCTGCAGCGAAGAACATATTTGTTTTGCCAGTCGCGACCAAAGTGCTCTGCGTGGATAACGAGAGAGAAAGAGAGAGGGAGGGAGCTGAGGGAGAGACAAGTTTGCCTTCGTCTCCCGGAGGAAATTACTGTAGATAGAGATGATACTTGCTAGAGAATGCATTCCCTGATCATGCGCGCGCACGCAATTGCACGCTAATGATATTATAAAGCTGGATAAACTTCTTCTTAATGTTTTGATAAATAATAATGATCTCTTTCCAAAGTCCAACGCGCTATTAACTTCTTTTCTTTTAAAGTATCATTGTATATCACCTCTAATAAGAAGAATCTTTATTTTAAGGATCTTTAATAAGAAAAAGAAACTTAATTGCATTACATATGTAATGATATTTTAATTATCATAATATATTTTGTTATTATAGTGCATTTTTAATCGCAGTTATTTACTCTTATTTGCTCGCATTTATTATTAATTTTATTGTTTAATAAGAAAAAGATTTCAAATTAGAATTAGAGATGTAGAATTAGAGATGATATACTTTGTAGAAAAAAAATTTTTATTCAGTGTATTTTTCAAATTATGAATTTTATAAAGTTTTCAAATTATAAATGATGATTATTTACAATTACTTGTCGATTAATGTTTCATCTATATTTTTATGAATAGAACCGGGTTTTTCCATTGAAAAAACGGAGGCGTCGATAAGCATCTTAGTAGTGAAAGTATTAGACTTATGTAGGAATATGCGCAACAATAGTCGGAAGATTCAGTTAAACTCTCGCTCAATCGCAATTCGAAATGTCTTGTAGTAACATGGGAGTTTAAAAGATATTTAAAAAAGTACCAGAACAACTAAGACGATTTTCAGATATCGTCGTAGATTTTTTATGTCCGTATTTTCTATTCAACAATCGTTTTCATCGCGAGATAAAAATTATATCCTCACTAAAATTAATTAAATTTGAAATCGAAAACATCAAATCGGATAACATAGTGTTTAAGTTGGCGTTATTAAGGCAGAATATACAACAAATCCTATTTATATATATTAGGTATCGCGGAAAGTTTGTGTCGTTTTTCCCTTATAAATCACATCTCTTGAAAAAACGACACGAACTTTCTGCGATACCTAATAAATACAATGTTATTTTTTTCTTACAACTGCTCCGCATCTATCGTTAAAAAAAAAGCAAAGATTAAAAGTTAAGAGTTAAAAGTCATTTGTAATATATATTTACATTAATTTTATTAGTATGACTTGATGCCAACCTTAGTTTAAAATATTCTAAAAGTTTTTACTTTCACATAAATGAATATTCCAATATTCTAAACAATTTAACATAGATTGGCAGGGATTTAAGGGATTATTCCTTAGTAATTGTCACACGCTTCCGTTTTAATAACGATGCGTCAAATACGAATCCCTCTTGGTACTCCGGTTCGTTTAGCTGTAAAAGATACGTTGCAATTTCGACTCACCACCAGTTGGCTTGCGCGCCGCTTTGCCACGCGACGATCAGCAAAGACACGAGCAGGTAGCTCATTGACATGACGAGCGTACGTTGTTGCGTGCGGCGATCCCGTATGGACTTTCTTTCTCTCTCTCTCTCTCTCTCTTTTTCTCTCTCTTTCTGTTAACTTGGCCGCCGAATTCCTGAAGTCGAATCTTCTCGTGGTAAGCGCGAAGGAGAGAAGAGATTACGTGGTCCGTTCGTGCTGCCTTCTCAGCCTCGCATTCTTACATGCGCCGCCGACGACGGTCCGTGTTTCGCATCGTTCTTTCCGCGAACGCGAGCGATATATCGGTGTGCGAAACGTCGGACTGTAAGATCTCCGGTCGCCGAAGATCGCGCGCGAAAGAGAGAGACGAAACGAATGGTCCAGGACCAAGCGATTTCGGAGCGCGCGACCGGAGCGGATCGACACTCCGCGGTACCCGCGTCACCTTTTCTCGCGCTATGCCTCTGTGCTCGAAAGACGAACGAAAGTTCTCCAGCTTCGGTTCCTCGTCTCGTCTTACATGTTTCCGACGACGCGCGACCGATTCGAATGCCGTTACGCGACGCAATCGAATAACGTGGATGGAGCCAATCGGCTCCTGTAAATCGTCCGGTAAGTCGTTTCTCGCTCCGAAAAATCTCGCACGGTCCTCCGAGCGAGTGCGGGAGGATATACGAGGAGATTTAACGAACTCTCAGGAATTTTAATCGGTAAAACTTTCACGCTAGCGAAAAGCACGCGAAGCAAGAACAGACGTCGTCGTTGCGAACGGTGACCACAACCGGAGTCGACACGACCGAGACGACACTCCGTGAACGTTCGCGTACGGACTGTGGCCGGTACTGCCGGTAGTCACGAGGAAAAGGGCAACGGGGCTCTCATGGTGGGCGGAGTCGCCGTACGTTCGTAGCTCACCGATTGGTCGCGTCGTTGAAGAGCCTCTCCGAAGCTCCACTCGCGCTAATTAAGCATTTTGGCACACCGGCGACGGGACGGTGCGAGCGCGTACGATCGCTCGCTCGCTATTCGTTCCTTGGACTCGCGCTTGTCTCACTGAATCCGACTTACGTGAAACGCGACCGCGGCTATCTGCGTCGCCTCGAATCGTTTCATTGCTCGAGATGAGAATTCATCTCGAACTCAAAAACGGACGTTTGAAATATATCGCTATACTCCGAATTGTGTACTGTTAGATATCAAAGCCGCAATGGCAACTTAATCCCTCGAGTTAAATAATATTTTGTTATTTTTAGCTTCCATATGTGTCAAAATGTAAATTAATCCATTTTTATAATTAATTTTAAAATTAAATTCATATTGACATATGACTTAATTATACGTCAAATAATTAACTAAATTTGAGTCAAATTTGATACATTTTCAATAAAATTGTTTCACTCCATTGTTTTAGTTATGTAAATTAACGATATATTGAATAGGCGATTTATGGGAATGATTAAAAATAACTCAAATTCGATATAATTTGACATTATGAATTTAACAGTGTATCTTTTTATATGATAAGTTTTTATCACAGGAAAAAAATAGATTGAGTAGTATAACAAAGCTAAAACTTACTGCGACTTCAATATATCTGAGTCTATAACTGAGAAAATTTGATGGTTTAACAAATCGTTGATGTTATTCAGCTGTCAACTTTGCTATGATATATTATAGAAAACTGACTGTCCGTATATTACGGCTGCAGATTTGCTGAATCAGTGAAGTTTTTAGCTGTTTTTTTCCGTGTATCGCTCGAAAATATTATTCTCGGCTGCCTCAATAAGATGCCACTTTTGACAAATATAAGAATTAATTAGGAATAAAAGTTGACTGTAATTATTAATTTTGAAATATTATAAAACAATTCAGAAACGTAACTTAATTTTTCTTCTTAATTTTTTTCTGTCTAACGAGATGATAGAAAACTTGTTATGGTAATTAAATGATTAATACACTCACATAAGGATACTCTGAATAATCAACAATGACTTTCTTTGAAAAGACTGTAAGAACGATATAAAAATTCGCAATTTTTTTATTTCTAAAAAAAAAGGACATTGCCATCATAAAAATTATGTCTCTACTTGTTACATTCAAAACACGAAAATGGGAGAGGAAAACGCTAAACATAACATTGGTACGTAAATTTGTTCAAGCGACGGTAATAGCAAAGTGATTTTTAAATATTTAACTTTCTATTGCTTAAATTATCCTACTTGTTTAAGAAATGTTTAGTATAAAAACAAACAGTATTAAACAAAGAATTTCTTAGGACCGTAAATGCACGAATAGGGAATAAATTCCTTAAACGGTTAAGCTGGATCTTACTATTATTTTATGTGATTGGGATCAATTTAAATATGTTTTTAAATAATATTGAAATAATATTGATTCAAATCAATGTCGCTATTTTCTGAATTACAAATTTATCTTTATTATGCGCTACAAAAATACTGTCTATCAATCCGCGACTTTCTATTCCACTTAACACTCATATCGTACATAACATATAATTTATAATAATATAATATGAAATTAAACTGATCTCGGTATTATAAAGATATGTGTGTTAATTGCGTATCTTATTATTATATACAAACATAAAAATAATTTTCAAATTTGGTGTTGCTAAAATCATTCTACTTCCTTTATAATAGCATGAATATAAATTATAACAGAAAAATAAATTACGTATGTATGCGAAATCTGCGATAATCAATAAAAAGCATATTAATATTTATTATTTTATTTAAATATATATTTTAATTTAAATAAATGAAATTTATTTACTTAAATTTACTAAACATAGAACATTTAAAGATCTTGTATTTTCAAGCTATAATAGCAGAACGAAATTCGATTATATTGATTTTAATTCATTATTTTAATTCATTATTTTATTCATTATTCATTATGCAGACCCTAAATGGTCAATATTGCTGCACAATATTTGATATTGCACAATATTATTTATCGTGTCTGAAAGCTATCATTCAACTTCCAAATTGTTTACTTTGAATTGTTTAAAGCATTATTAATATTATACAAAATAATTATTTAATAATAAATTTAGGGACTGCTTTATAGATGTAAAATATTGACAATTATGTAATTTATTATGTATTTTTATCAATTTATTGAATAATTATTAATTATTCACATTTGTTTAATCAAAATCTTTGGGAAATTTGAAAATTTAGAAAAATAAGCAAATATTTTAGCTATTGCAGAAAAATCACTTTGCAGATGCTATAATTTTATGCTTTCTTATAGTATATAAAATTTAGTTTTTTTTATACGTAAAATTATATTTCTTAATCTTATATTTCTTAATAATATTATTTAATCACATTTTAATATAAGTGAATGATTTCGATTCTTACGTATTTATCTGCAATATATTCAGTATAATAAAATAATTTACGATGTCAAATTTCCTAATAAATTAATTATTTTTTTCTCTTTTCAAAAAACATGTTTTTTATGTTTTTATATTTTTGTAGTGATATCTTTTAATATATATAAGACTAACGCTGCCATCTGCGGGCCTAATAGGCAATTTATAAGAGCAACAGTGGATAAGGATTCGGAAAGTGTATGTAATTATATACTTGACAAAAGTACTGTTTTACTTTTATATGTACGCAATTTATATATGACGTAATAATAAATTATTACAAATAAATTGAGATAAATTAGTAATTATTCTAAATATGCTTATAAATACATAATCTTATGTAAACAATACCGACACGTATAAATTACGTATATATCGTAAAAATTTAATTTTTCTTCGCAGAATTATATATTATGTAATACATATATGTACATATATTACACAATATTTCGACACTAGTAACAATATAAATTTTATGTTGTATTTTTGTTAAGCGTAATATAATATGTTTTTGTTAAGAAACACACATTTTTCTTCTCCTAATCGCAAAGGAATGCACCAGTGTAAATATAACGATACAAGATTTATTTTTATTAATAAACAGTAAAATTATTTAAAAAATGAGAAATATATATATATATACATTTAATAAAGCAGAAAGAATTTCTCTGATGGCAGAAGTGCTTTGGTAATTTGAGCTATATTATGTCACATTCACATCAATTTATACTCGAGGCACTGTCACTGTATGACAAATTTTGAATTGACATGTATTTTATATGACAAACAGAAACAATAATTCTTAATTTGACAGCTGATTAAAACAGTATTTAATGTTATTAAAAAAATTAAGACAAACAAAGATATATCACATTCACTGTTTGAAAATGTCTTGTATAGTCATACGGTTGCAAATTCTGCTTGTCGCTGTGAAGGATTATGATAGAGACCAGCCATCGCTTCCTGCAATGCTCGTAAGCATGCGACATGTGCCTTAAATCCTCCCGCTCTTTCAACCTGACATTCGTTACGTATATGTGAAACGTATCCACGAGCTTGGAGTTCTCGCCAGTTCGGTGGTGACGGACCTTCTATCTGTTGCCAGATAGGCGTGTAAGAATAGAGAGGTCCCTCTTCTATCTTTGGCACTGTGTAATTCTGATTTCCTTGATTACCAAATTTAATTCCTGTACTAAACTGCGTTGCTCTAACGGAGGATAAGGCTTTCGCTTCTTTCTTCTGTGTCTGTATTGCAGAAGCAAACGATTCAACAATGTTTTTGGCATTTGCATCAGAGAACGTTAGCTCGTCGATCAGAGCTTCCTTCTCGCGAATCTTTTTCTTCTTTGTCTCAACTTCTTCCTTTGCAATTTCTATCCTTCTTTCTTCCTCTTTCTGCTTCTCCAATTCTATCATCTCTTCTAGTTCGTACTCGTTTCTACCAAGTTTAGCTTTACTTTTCGCTATTTGTTCTTTGTTATCTTTTTTATATTGCTCTATTTTCTTGTTTGTTTCAACTACATCAATGTTATTGGCCAGATTGTATATTATAGTCTCAATTTCCTCTAAATAATCATTATATTCCCTTAATGTAGAAAAATCTTCTTCTCTTTTATTAAAATCTCGTAGGATACGTTTTCTTATATTCACTTCTTTTTCGACCATAGAATCCTCAAACATTTGAACTCTAAAGTTCGTTCTCCTTAGTGGGATTTTGCATTCTGGACACGATCCTGAGCCTAAATAATTAAATTTAATTGTAGGTATTATTAAAATTACACTCTCTATCTTCATTAAATAAAATATAATAAATATATTCATGCAAATAGATCAAACCTTTTAGAAAGAGCAGATCCACACAATTCTCACATAATGTATGCCCACAGACGTTTACCATCAACTTTAACGATGGATTTCGGTATTTGGTGGTTTTACACCGTGGACATGCTTGCTCATCCATCTTCAGGGGAGAAAATAATAAAACAGATTTGACAAAACGTTTTTCCTGGTTCAGAATTAGAGGTCACTCGTAAATGCAATACATTTTAACTTACGTTGAAAACGATGTTGTTTCTCGAAGTTATAAATTAAAATAACTGCTTGAACTGCCACTTACAAACTACCTAATATTATATTCTGATATCATATTTAAATTATTTTGCTTATAATTGCACACGATGCATGCAATCCTGACAACATAACCTACGGTGTAACCAAAACTACTTTTCAGCACACGCTCTGTCTCTCGAATACTATCGAATCGCCTATCGATAGATTATGTATCTGAATAATGTGAATTCGACTTTAAAAGAAATAATTTTCATTGTACATACATAGACTCGATTTTGTTCTCTTTCCACGTTTATTTATTTTGTTTGTTTATTCTTTTTATTAAAGAGTAATAATACATGCCCTCAGCATTTATTGTAGAATTATTTGGAATGAATTTCGATCTGAATGTTGTTCAATTATTCCCGATATTTCTATTATATTTTCTATAAGGGAATAATTCCGATTAAAATTCATTCTGAACAATTGCATAATTAATAGTACGTATTTTCCATATTTTATTATATCGTTATATACTCTCTCTCTAAATCTTTTAAAGTGAATTGTCACTCTAAAGAATAAAATTTCAATTTTAAAGATTGAAGCCAGACTTTTTCAAAACTGGTTGAATTTTCACTCTTTATAATTTTATTCCAAAGAATTCAGAGAATAAGTATATATACTTAGCATCCATACTTTTTAATTTAATTTTATATTTATTCTTTTTCTATTTATTTTTATTTTAATAATGTATTTGGAAATATATTAATTTTTTTAAATATACTTTACTGAATTGAGATCTAGACTTAATAAAAGTTTAATTTACTATTCTCTGCATATTTATTTTACATGTATTTGAATATTACTTTGATACTAAAAATTAATTTATGTATATAGGGTATCTTAAAATTCGCAATTCAAATATTATAGCAAAAAAATGTTTGCAAAATTAAGTAAAAAAGTTATTTATAAATTTTTATTTATTTTATTAATATTTATCTGAGATATAAAGATTTAAATTATATAAAAATATATAATTTAAATAATTTTAAATATATCTAATTGGAATATGATATTTTAGATATATGTATATACATATATAAAATATACATAATATTGAACAATTTCCATACAGACTGTATGTGTGTGTGATTTCTAATAAATAAAACGCTAAAATTTGTAACAGCAGATTATTACTTGTTTTTTTGAGTTTATGAATGATGAGCTTTGAATGATTATATATTTTACATGCGTCAGTAAATAAGGAAAAAATTGAAAATAACACACATATTCACCTGTTAAAGTTCACAGAGACTCCTGTTTTTTTCTGATTTAAAAGAAACTGACATTTGCGTTCATTTTTAAAACAAGAGTTGAGAAATTACAATTACTCCGCTCTTTTGTTTCTCGCTTTACATTCATCGTGTGCTTCGCTGTAACAATTGTTAAACATCGCCGTTTTAGATTGTGGAAAAAAAAAGAACTCTTCGTTCTTCGAACGGAGCGCGGAGGAATATATAGATAACATTCAACAGACTTTCAAAGCAATAGATACGCTTAATGAGCACGAACCTTTCTGACAATTCCGCAAACTTGCAAAGCACAATTGAATTTCTCTCGGAATTTATTAACCTATTTGTTAATTCGAACGGGCATTTGTTTATTGAATATTTGTCTGTTAAGCTTTTGTTGACTGATTATATTTCGCCACGGTACTTGCGCGCTGTGAAGCAGAATAGCGAAAATCGTAAAGTAGCGTAGTAACGTAAAGTAACTATCGATCGCTAGCGAGAAAAAGGATCGAGCTAATAAGCCGATTAGTGATCAAAGGGCGGAATATTGCAGTACACGATGCAACGCCAACAGCGCGGCGCAAAGGGAATAGGATCTTCGCTGGCAAACAATATTGCAAAAATGGCCTAAAACACGAAGCGTTCGGAAAAAATGAAAGCAAAATATAGACAGGTGCGAAATGTGGTGCATCGATAACTAAATGCGGTATTTGTTGTCGCGAAAGCTTTCGTGCTGCCTCCGATCGTTCGTCTTTAACGCATTCACGGTTTAAGGAATTCGCAAGAAAAGGTTGAAACGACATGAAATATTCTCTTTTCGTACAAGATTGACAATATATTTTATTTTATAAAAGAACTAAAAGAAAAAAATCAATATCAAGGTTACAGTTGTAAACGTATACGTAATTATTATCGTTCTTAACATCCCGCTAACTCATTTATAAGAATTCCATTAATTACTGTGGCAAATTTGTATTAGCAGAAAATTAAAAACAAACAATCATATGAACGTTAATAAACTAGTTAATTAATAGCTAATAAAACGAACTTGAGATTAATTTGAAATGAGTAATATACAGAAGTATGAAACTCAACAACAAATATACTGAAAAATTCAAAAGAAAAAGATATTTTGACTTTCGTATATTTAATACATATAATATTTCGATATAATGAAGAACATGCAATGTTTTACATAATTTTTAATAAGTTCCATGCACTCTTTTAATTCATATTTTAACAATTTTTGATGTTCAATTCTTTTCACTATAATATTAGGCAATTAAGTTTCTTTTCGAGAATTTCCAATAGAAATAATAAAAACAGAAGGAGGGTAAAAAAGATGTATCAGTATACGTTATTTAAATTGTTATATTCTACATCGATGTCCTATCGTGCTCTCCTATTATTTATAAAACGGAGTGTAATACTGAAGAACAACAGCCCGATGTACATGTGTACACATGCATACAATTTCCATACGTTTAGAGATATTTCAATCGACTGGACCAACAATCGCAAACTCGACAAGAAATAGCACCGAGATACGAAGGATAGAATCGGAAGGAAGAAAAAAAAACACGAATGGATCTTATAGGATCCACTGCCAAGTTTAATCGGCGCCGTGGTATCTCGCGAGGGTGGTATTCGATTTCCAGATTCCCGGCTAGAGATGCTGTTGGATGCTGTGGCAACGAGAGCGAGAGAACAGGGGAAGGAAGTGGGGGGGGAGGGAGAGAGAGAGAGAAAACGAGGAAAAGGGAAGAAGAGAGCAGGAGGGTGACGACGATGACGACAACGACAACGACGGCAACGACGACGACGACGACGACGACGACGACGACGACGACGACGACGACGACGACGACGACGATAAAACGAAGAGAGATACACGCTTGCGCCAGGGATATCACCCTCATCTCCTCGCACAGTGCACCCCTAGTGAGGGGACGAGAGAGCGGGGTGTGTGGCGAGGATAGATGGCAGGGCGTCTCTCCCGGGCCGCGCAGGGCCGCGCAAAGCCGCGTTGCACACGCACTGTCAGTTCTCTTCAGTTTCGCTCGGCAATCCGTGCAATGAGTTGACCTTTCGTTAGCCCACTCGTGCCCGCCGATCCAAGATCATCCCTTTTGCGAGAGAGAGGGACCACCATCACCGCGTGTCGATCGTCGTCGTGCGACCGGCCGCTCGATCGGCGCCACGACGCGCCGGAGACACGCCTGTCGCCGACAGGAAACAATAGGAAACAGGATCGCATGGTTCTTTGCGGCAACGCGGTTCATTCCTCCTTCCAACAGGAAGCGTTGGCTTTCTGCCTCGTCGATGCTGATCTTTAATCTCTCGTACCGGCAAATTAATCGGAGAATTAAATAGAGTGAAAAACAGACGGTGAAACGAATCGAGACTCGAGTTTACCTCTGGAAGAACCAAAGAACATCGCTGATTTCCGTACTTTGAATGACACGGCGAGTGACTTGACCGAGAGTGCGATAAGATAGGGGGAGAACAAAGATTCAGAGGGATGCACGTATCACGCCCCGCCGGTGCTTTTCAATTACGCGAATCTAGATCACTGCGAGGCTGTTAGCGAATTAAGCGGGCTTGCGAGAGCGGACTTATGCGGGCTGAGCGCGAGATGAAAATAACGATCGTGCCGTCGCGATGAGAAATCGTGTTGGGATAGATTCGCAAGTCCGAAGTAGCGATGTAACGATGCCATGGAGCGTGGAAGCAAGAAAAACTGGAAATCGTCGATTTATCCGATAAACTCGTCCTGATTCCGCTTTCCGGCGCACGTTGCTGTCAATTTCGGCGTGCAAAATACGGAATTCGCGGGTCGTTTTACAACTGCGGCAACAAGCCTGCGGCAATCGCCATCCCGTTCTATCGGAGGATCTATTGGAGATCGGAGCGCACGAGGAAGAGGAAGAAATCGACCGGCACTCCAAAACGACTATGAGAGATAAAAAATGAGGTGTCTAATTTTGACCCTCGGTCTGCTGGTTTCGGGTAAGTCGAATAAATCGCGTTCGGAAATCGCCTGACCGGTCGTGTCGTCAATCACCTGCACATCGCCGACATCGACGGCACACGCCAAATCTCTGCATCCGTCGTACAATTCGAAGCGAAATCCGCATTTAGGCAAATACAACAGTAAACATTCATCTCGTCTCGAATAACGCGAACAATGAATTAGTAAAATCGCGATATATTAATAAATATTGCGTAATACAATTTTGTTAATTTTGTCACGCAAATGAAATCATTTCCGCTCGTTAGCCTCTATATATTAATTCTGTTCGTGCAATTTGCA
>Ga0157364_1003131_pt1 | contig 15914 bp, 9 predicted proteins | sample AttsexASBM2_FD_111476 | JGI IMG/M metagenome (GOLD analysis project Ga0157364, IMG submission 111476) | Fungus gardens microbial communities from leaf cutter ant in Ribeirão Preto, State of São Paulo, Brazil - Atta sexdens ASBM2 | ecosystem: Host-associated > Fungi > Mycelium > Unclassified ...
ATAATTCAATATACTATAACTAATTTAAATATTTTCTTAATTATTTTAGCTTTAAGTTATATTACTGCTTCAACCCCTTCAAGTATTATTAATAATAAAGGAATAAGAGATATTAGATATATCACAGAACTAAAAGGACAGATTTATTCTAATCCTATATTAAGTTTAAGTTTAGCAATATGCTTATTCTCTATGGCAGGTAAATTTTATGAGGTATGCTTGCTGTAATAGGTTATATTTAATATATCATTATAAATAAATTTATATCGACAAAAGGTCGTACTATTACTTGAAAATATCACTGTTTGCTGGAAACTCCTAATGACTTAATTACTACCAGTACTAATAAATTTTATATTAATTGTGTATGTAAAAAGATTAGGTATGCTACAATGGACAATCAGCAGGAAACCAAAGTAAAATATAATATATTTATGAGTAGGTTCCTCAGAGACTATGCGTGATACATATAATTAAAAATGAAGATATAGTCCAAAATTAACTTATGTTAAGATGTTCAGTTATTTATATCAATTTAAATAGTATTAAAAAACCAATAAACAATGTACAGTTTAACAAAAACTAATAAATTAGGGCAATTTAGAAGCTTCAACCAAAAATAATCAAATAAAATATAATCAATTAGGTGCTTATCTGGCAGGAATTCTTGAAGGGAATATTTATACCCAAGGATTAAATGTAAAAGGCTACCCTCAAATAGAAATTGCTTTTGATAATAAAGATATTCAATTAGCAAACAAAAATCATATCTGTAATTGTGGGGTGGTATTAGAGCTAAAGGTAAAAGCTGTAGAATAACAATTAAAAAACTGATATTTTGTTAAAGGTAGTTCAATTCCTTCAAGGGTACATGAGAACTTATAAAATAGAAGCTTTACACAGATAAATAACCAGATTAAACTCTAATCATAATACTAATATTCCATTATTAGGTATAGATACAACATCACTTAATAAATATACTTGGTTATCTGGAATACTATAGCCTAGGGTAGTTTTTTATTTAACTTGAAAACTAATTAATTCCAAAAAATAATATTCCAATCGGAATTATCTATTACCTAAGAATTTATAAACAAACAAAAATGTCTCTAATTATTCATTTATGCAAGGAATAGCTGCCTTTTTAAATATTGAGGTAGCATGTAGGGCAAGAAATAGAGAGTATAAGGTAGAAAGAACTTATGAAATTAGAACTCATAAATTAGAATTTAAATTATTTGATTATTTATCTAAATTTCCATTGTTTGGTTACAAGTATTTTGTTCTATTTTTTATAATAAAATTAATAACTTATTTTGAAGATTGATCATAATAACCATGTTGAGAAAGCCTTACTCTTTACTAATCTAAATAAACATGAGGGAAATAAACATGGGATCGTCTGAATACATTTTACACAAGGTTAGATACCTCCATTAATAGGTTTCTTTTCAAAACAATTTGTTTTATATTCAGCAATACAAAATGGATATTACTTTATATCAATAATAGCTATATTAGTTAGTGTAATAAGTGCTTCATATTATTTAAAAATAGTAAAAGTTATTGCTGATGAAAGTAATATAAATTTATTACAAGAAAATAATCAAGAAGTTTTTACTAATTATAATTTTGAAGATAGAAACAATTATGTGTACTTAAGTAATGTACATAGTTATTTAATATCTGTGTTAACTTTAGTAATCTTATTATTTATTTTAAAACCTTCTTTAATACTAAATAGTACACAATTACTATCTTTAAATTTATTTAATTGGTAATGAATAACTTATTATTTGTATTTATTTTTGTTCCTATTTTAGCTTTTGCTTTACTAGCTTTAAATATTTTATTAGCGGTTCATCAGTCGGACGTAGCGAAAGTATCAGCTTATGAATGTGGTATGAACCCTTTCCTAGGCCAAACAAGAAATACTTTCCAAATTCACTTCTTTATCGTTGCTCTTCTATTCTTAATTTTCGACCTTGAAATACTTCTATTATTTCCTATAGCTGTAACCTTATATCAAGTAGCTACTTTCGGATTCTCAATTGCAATAATTTTCTTTATTGTTTTAACAATAGGATTCGTTTTAGAAATAGGATCAGGAGCAATTTCACTTAATAATTTAGATCTTTTAAATCAAAAGAATGAAAATTCTAAATAAAACCCCCTACCAAATTACCCTTAACTCAAAAAACCTTCTACTAAAAACTTTATTGTTATAAAAATTAAAAACTTTAGGTAGATTACCCCCAACACTTAAATAATCAAAATTAGGAAAGTTATTTTATATACTTGATTAAAAAAGTTACATCGGTTCTAGCTACTGTATTATATATCTCAGAGTAAATATACTTGATTTATTTTAAATTTTCTATTAAAAACTTTTTATAAACTCTAATTAAGATTAATAATTAACTAAACTTTGTTAAAAACAAGATAATTATCAGGTAAAATGTAAATTTTTGTTAAATTATAATACCAACCTCTGTATAATTTATATATTTCCTTCATAATACTCGGAGTTGTTTTTAATTGTAATCAGTTACTTTGAACTTGTTGCATTTTTTAAGTAATAAATATAATTTATATATACATCAATCAATAAATGTAATTATGAAGTTAATAAATGAAAAAAGACATAACAAATAAAAATCATAAGTAATTTAAAATTAAGAAATTGAGATAAAAATTTAAATAAATGATTTAAAAATAAGATTAATTATTTGGTTATTAGGACTGTTTTAGCTAATTGACTTACATTATTAAATATAGATTCTTTAAATGATGCAATTAAAAAATAAGAAAAACAATTAAAATTAATAATAGAAAAATTAGAAAATTATAAAATGATTAAAAAGGGTATACAGTCTTAATATAAAATTAAATTGGAGCGTTAAGAAAAATAAAAATAAAAATAAAAATAAAAATAAAAATAAAAATAAAAATAAAAATAAAAATCACATTAGTACTAGAAAATGTTAACATATATTTATTTATATATCCAATAAATAAGGTTGCCTAAAGACCAATGTATTAAATACTAAATTTATTTTAAATAATCTCTATTATTCAAATCATCATTGATTATATATCAATTAAAAACTATAGAAAAGATTACTAATACTATGAAATTATCATAACTATTATTAAAATAATTAAACTAAATGTGATTAATTAATAAGTATCCTAATTAGAAAAATGATTAAAATTCGGTGATAAAAATATGTTGAAACTCATTCAATGAAGAAACTCAAAAGCTTTTTAATAAAAGTAGGTAAATGTTAAAACTTCCATATTTATTACTAGATTAAAATTAAGAATTATTAAAATATGAAAATAATTAATAAAAGCTTACACAAGTTAAATAACATATTTAAACATCACTATTACCTGTTATACTCCCATATCTGAAGATGCTAAAGAAACTAAAACTTTAAATAAAAATTAATAAAGAAACTTTTTGGCCTCTTATATAAAAATTTATAGTTTAATATAAAAGTATTTTGTTTACGGTTGTTTTGTTAAATTTATACTGTATATAAAAGTATTTTTTTTACTTATATTAGAAGTTTTTTAAACAAAAGTTTTTAATTAGCTCTATTATTTAATAGATTTTTATAAAATATTTAATTAAAATTGTTATTTTATAATATTGAGTAATAAATGTATTTTGTTTAATTAGTTAGTTATAATAACTTTGTAATTAAATGTATTTTATTTAGCTATTTAGTTTTAGTTATTAAATTATAAATGTATTTTATTTATTTTTATTATGATAAATTTTTTATAAAAAGTATTTTTCTAGTGTGTATTTTTTTTATAATGATTACTTTAATAGAGAGATTTTAACAGGAGGGGGGGGTACAGAAAGGAGAGGAGGTTAGAGTATTACCAGGGGACCGAGATAGTGAAGAATAGCAAACAGATATTTGGAGCGTTGCTGGCGCATAATTAATTTCAAGGAATTATCATACAAATTTTTCTTTATTTAATTTTTTAGAGACAGAGAGTTTTTAGAATTTGATATTTTTGTTTTGTTTTTCAAGTGATGGTTGACATCTTTGTGCTATTATTTATTTATTTTTTATAGGGTTTTGTATCGCTATTTTTATTTTCCCTATTTTTTTAATGTTATTTGCTGCCTCTTTTCTTTTTATTCCATAACTACCAACTTAAGAAAAGTACATAATAAAATTATGGGTATTATTCTTAATAACAAGGGTTTTAGTTTTGCTTAAATATATTATATATAAATTATGAGTTTAAGTTTTGTATTGAGTCTTGACTCTTGAGTACTGAATATTAAGTCTTGATATTTTTAAAGTGTTTCTACATTTTTTAACATTTGTTGGTTTTATAAAATTTCTTATTATTGATTGATTGATTTTTAATTAAATTATTTTTAAATATTGGATATTATTCTTTAAATAAAGATATTTATTAACTTTTTTTATTTTAGAGTATTGTACTATTTTTCTATTTAGACTTTACGTGATTTTTATATATTTATTTGTGATAGTTTCTTATTATTATTATGTTATATAGCGAATATTTACGGGTTTACTTTATTAATGTTAATAGCTAGACTTTAGTTTTTTTAGTAAATAATTTAAAGGTTTTATAGGTACACATGAAAAAGAATTAATAGTATAAACTAGTTGCTGATTATTATAAATTGGATCCAAATTAAATCTCTAGTTAAGAAAGGTTTAACAATATTACAAATTAGAGAATGGATTTGATTCATAATATGTAAATGAGAATGTTAAAGTTTTATCAATTAACATAAGTATTACAATTAGATACAGTTAGCCCTTAATAACAAAACTTGAATAAGTAAATAAAATCAATTAAACGAATCAATTATGTACTAAAAGTTAAATTTCATATTATATATTTTAGCTAATCATGTAAATTAAATAATAAAATTATTAATAGTGTTTCAATAATAGAAAATAATTAAAATAACAGTATTTAAATAATAAACACGATCGTTACAAAGTGTAATAATTCTTCATAGCTATCATATAATGTTAAGTAATGAATCAAAAGGTTTGTATACAAATAATGTTTAAAACAATAAGTATAGCCTAATTTATAAAAAATTTGGAACAAAACTAATGAAAAATATATAATTAATAGCTTTTAAAAAGAAGGTTTCCATGTAATATATATTAGAATATTAACCAATATATCAATTAGCAAAATAGTTTAAATTATGAGAAATGATAATCAATTGATAAAGTAAAGCATTGTAAAATGAGAGTCACAAAACATATACAGTAAAATACTAGTAAACTCCACATTGAATCTTCATAAACATTCTAAATCTAAACCATTTTAAAATAGCCCTAAAAATTGAACTCTCTATCTTAAAAATGTGAGATCTATTAATAAATAGATTGTACAAAGAACTAGTTTTATCCGAACTTAAATAAAATGTGAGTTATTTTTTTAGCTCTTCTTAATTTATTATTCTATTTTTGCTATTTTTTTACTAAATTTTACCTACTAGTAATTTCTAAATATACCTGACTAAATTACATAAACTATTTCAGAGTATGCTAAGTTTTTAATACCAGACAATATGTTAAAATATACTAAAATACCAGATAATATACTACTTGGGTAGCACGAATAAGTATTGGAAATCAAACGAAGAGCTTTATATAAAAAAAATTTAAGCAATACTATTAAATACACTAATAAAATACTATTAATTAAGAAATATTTATACTAATATGTAAATCTTTTTTTTACCATAAATAATAGACCAAACATAAGAGTAAGAATGCACAGAGAAAACCTAACAAAATTTTATATGACAAAGTTTATTTTTGTTTAATTTAGTCTATTTTTAGAGATAAGTGGGAGTTTTTTTAGGCAAATACACACCATTCAAATATGCTAAATTTTAAAAAGATAAACCAAAGTTTAATATACTAGGTTTCAGTTAATTGTCTTTAGAAATAAGTCATAAATTAAATATTAATATATATTATAAATAAATTTTATCTTAGTATGACTAATCAGAGATATATCTAAAGAAGACAAACTATACTAATAATTTAATCAATAAGCAAATAGCAGAATTTAAAAGACAAAAATATAATGCATGGGGTAGGTGGGTAAGTGTAGTATGGGGAGATATATGGAGCTTGGGTTACACTAAAATATAAGGGTAGAAGTCAGTAAGTCTTGAAGAACTAGTTCTATAATTTATATATCTTTCTTATGGCTCTCTTATTGGCTATGGTAAAAAAGGGTTATTATAATGTCTTAATTCTATTAAATAATATCTAAATTAAAATTCTTCAAAACAACCTCTCTTAAGAGTTAAACCTAAAAAGGCAGTTTTATTCTACCTAGATTTGCTAATTTTTCTTACTTTAATAAAATCATTTTCTAGTTTTAATCTATAAACTATTTGTATTAAACTATAAAGTAAATTAGCCTTAAAGCCTACAGGTAATGAAGGTATATTAATGACATCTTTAGTATTTCTATCAATAACCATGTCTACAGTAGTAATTGAATTATAAATTAGTATCCATATCGTTATTTAAAGGTGATGTAACATTTTTTTCAATAGGTAATTAAGAATCAGTAGCACTTATGATTGTATCTACATAATGTCTATGAAGTTTAAGAAGTCTCAAAGTAAATGAAAGCACTTTAACTAAATTTTAAAACTAATATTAGGGTAGCTGCAAAGCACTCATGAACGGTATAAACCGTTAAATTTATATTTTACATAGCAATTAATAACAAGTGAACATTAGCTGCATATAATGAGTTTATGTAGTTTGGCATGATTGATATTTTCAAAGTTTTTATATCCCTTTAGTTAATTGTATAAAGCTTACTTGTCTGTAATAAATTTGCTAGAACTTTATTGGATTTAAATTTGTACTTCTAATTTTAAGCCTGCCGGTTAAAGCCTTGATAAAATAAGTAAAAATACTTATAATTTTATACAAATAATCAGATAGTAATCTTAATTAAGGTAATTCTTTCGTTAATACAAAACTATTTTTTATATTACCAAATTGTGATGCGGTTAGATTTAATTAATGAGCTGAATAAGTTGCTTAAGCGGGTAATTTAACCAATTTAAGCCAATTTTCTACAAAGTGTTCCATAAGATGTTATCCAAACCGGATAATTAAATGTTATAAGGTATTTTCATTACTGATTTTTTTATCAATTTTCTGGTTAATTTAATATCAGATAGCTCATCTTAATAACTCGATAGTTTCAATCTAATTTTAGTTAATGGCTATGTATAAAAATCTTGTAGATAATCAAAATTAGGGTTAGAGCTATTAGTGTATACATTGCTAGCTAATTCTTATTCTAAGTTAAGGATGAAATGTGAAGAATCCCACTACAACTAGCATATAATAATATAGGATTCGATATAGCTTTATCAGGGTTATTTAATACGGATAATTTAGCTAAAATAACAATTATAAACTGGAATGGTTCTGTTATTATTTGTATAATATCTTCTATATATTTAACAGTAGAAATACTTGATGATTCGATATAATCTTTTTATTATACATCTACTTTACCTAATCTTTTAATCCAGGGTAACTTGAGAAATCCTGCCAAATTAGCTCAATAAATATTTAATCATTATTTACCTACCTTATTTAATAAAAAACTTTAAACGAATAACTGTCAAGAACTTCTAACAGCCTCCTTTATATTTAAAATAAGTAGTTAAAGGTACACTCTAAAATCAACAAATACAGGAAAATAAAATTCTTTTTTTAGATTAGCAATTGTAATGATATTTCTATATAAAGTATACATACTTGAAAGTTTATTACCTTGAATTACTTTATAATCTGTATCTAAAATAGTTTTATAAAATTGTTACACTTATTTAAAAGCGGGATATTCCACTATTAAAAATTTATCATAGTTTAATTTAAATTAAATTTAATACTATTTAAATAATTTATACTTTGATATAGTGTTTCACTACCTACAGTTTAAAACTTTTTTTATTTAGGTTTAATTAAACACCTTCAAATAAATGAAGATTAGTAGTATCTGTATTAACATATGGGTAATATTACCTTTAGCGTCTATTTTTATTGAATCTTAAAACAAGCATTAACACTATCTGTAATAATATCTTCCTTTATTATATTACTATTATCTGTAATTATGTGTATTAAGGTATACCCTAAATGGAATAAAAGCAACATTATCCATTTTAGATAATAACAATTTAACAATGTTTAAAGGTACGATACTATTAAATTTTATATTATCATCTAATTTAATAACTTTAAATAATCTAATAACTTTATTACCTAAATTTATAACAATATTACTTCTTTTTTGTTTTACATTGTGATAGCTTAATATTCCAACTAATTTATATAAACTGTAAGATAAACAATTATCCCCTCCTAAATACATAATAATAATAATAACAATTACATTATAATAATCTTTTCTATCACTATCCCAATTACAATATTTAAATTTGTAACAATTTTTCTTAACTTCTCATCCTTTAAATTAGGATAGGCATTGTGAATAACTTTCATTCTTGTTTCAGGTGTATCAATGTTTTTCTTTACGAAATCTAATATAAAAACCTTTTTATACGGCAACATGCTAACCAAATTCTTATAAATTATAATCTAAATTTTTAATTAACTATAGTTGTAGTTAAAGAACTTAAATTTTCAAAACTATGATCTAAACTTTCAATATCTTCAAATTGATTAATAACATCTTTACAAGATTGTACATCTCTGTATTTATACAAAACAAATGTTTTAACAATATTTTTATATATTTTATACATTCTAGATAAAACACTCAATTTATTAATAATACATCCTTATTTAATTTTTATAATACTAATTCAGCTAAACTATTATTTAACTCAATTAAAGTAATTTTAACAATATTAGAAATACTCCATACCTCATCATTCTTAATATCCTTTTCAATTGAAACCCATTTAATAAAAACATTGTTTATATTTAAAATACCATCATTTAAAGCATCATTAAAAGCTTTTTCATATCCTTGCTCCATACTATAACTCTGTCTGGGTGTTTTCTACTACCAACCGAATTACATAATTTATCATTACCAAACATTTTACATTTACCTTCAATATCAATCATAATTTTGTAAATAGATTCATTTAAATCCTTACTATTAATATTTAATATATTATTACTAATCTTTAATAAATTTTCTAATGTGTTATTATTAACGTCTATTCTTCTCTTAACAGTATACTTTGATAAAATATAAAAATCAATTCAATTCTTTGGTTCTTAATATTAGAAACATTTAAATTACCGTTTAAATCATACATAGATTTATTTCTCAGCATCAGCAATATTCATATGAATACAATTAATAATTAACTCTATCTGATCATGATTAATACTAATATTTTAAAATTTATTTGATTTGCTAACTGTGAGGCTATACGAGTTTTATTACCATCTTTTAAGATTAGTACAATTATTTTATCTTTACTGTTTGTAAGGGTTTTATCTACTCCATTATTACTGTTTAAAATCTATTAAAAGTAAAATACGTTAATTTTTTTAACAAAATAGTACCTTGCTGAGCACCATTTCAGTTTTTCAAAAACTTTTATCTAGAATTTTATAATCAACCATTAATAATAATCTTTAATTTTGGATGAATATAATAAATTATCTAATAATCAGTTATTACTAATATACGTAGGATTAAGTAAACCTTTTATATCAACATCTAGGATTCATTTATCTTAACTTAATTGGTTAAATAATTCATTCTTAATATTAGAATTATTAGTATTAATTATAACTTTATCCATATCGATAGTTTTTATTTTAAATATTAAATTGGCCTTTTATTTATTCGATATAATCTAAAACCATAACTATATAATTATTCTGTTTATTCTGTTTATTCTGTTTATTCTGTTTATTCTGTTTATTCTGTTTATTCTGTTTTATCCACTAACGGTTAAAAAATAAATTTATTATATGTTATAGAGCTTTTAGATTAGGAGTTCCTAATGATCTTAAATTTTCATTAATTTTGGTCATCATATTCTTCTAATAAGATCTGCTTTATAATCTTTGTATTCTTAATTATATTTCTTAATTATTGGATTAACACTAAATATAGTTCAATCTTCTATTTTCTAGTAATAAGATATTAATTCTCATGAGTTTTAGATCCATTAGATTTTTATAATTTAACAATATGAACATTAATAAAAAATAACTACTCTTAATTAAGTTTTTATATACTTATTTACTATATATTAAATAATAATCGGTGAAATTACATAATTTTGTCTGCTATTTTAAACTAATCTGTGAATAAGATTCATTACCTTATTATCTGTTCATTTAAGAACAACTTTATTATCTATTATTTAATAAAAAAAGCTTTTGATAGTTCAGTCTTATTGTATATTTCTATGCTACAATTTGTGTTACTATAAATAAGGCATTGGTTAATAAAAACCAAAATAAGAACATTTCTTGGTTTAAATTTGCTCTTAATATTCGATTAATTTTATAATACTCAGTAAATATAGCAATAACTAATAGCAGTTTAACTAATCTTGCCTCAACCCCAATTTAAGCTATTATTCTCTTGTGGGTTAATTTAACTTTAAACGTTAAAACCAGTACTTAGTTTTATTATTGATACTATCTAAAGTAAACTACAGTATCCTTTAAGTTTTAAAAGTATTTTAAGAATCTTCTGAATTAAATCCATTTAATAAATATTTAGAGGTTCCCATATTTTATATATTATTCCTTCATTTATATCATTTCTGTTATATCTTGATTTAATCAAGTTAAATCCTCTATGTCGGTATTGACCTTGTTTGGATAAAATTCGAATTATATGTCTTCGTTTATATCCTAAAATCATTTGGTCGTTTAATCTATTTTTATAAAATTCACTTATCTTGGAAAAATTTTTAGTTTAAACTTTTTTTTACTTAATGTAATTAGGACTTTATTCGATATTATATTAAATTTGCTTTATACTATTATAGTATTATTTAAACTAGAGAGTTTAGTACATTTTAATAAATATTTTTATTACTACTATTAATAAGAACTTTAGCTATTTATACAGCTATGATTTTAACTATCATTATAGATATAAGATTTTGGTTATGAACTTTCTCACCTAGAAATAAAATTATTAAGCTTGAAAATTAATGTTTACTATTTTATAGGATTATTATTAATATTTTGTATTAATATCCTAAAGATAGGATTTACTTAAGTAATTTAATATCTTATCTTATTATTTCTTAACTTCTTAGTTTATTAGTTAATTATTAGTTATAATTTTTAACTATGATTCATATTTAATTATTTTATAATTTTAGTTAAATTTTTAATACTTAATTTTCTGGTAAAACAAAAAATACTTAATAGAGCATGCGGGGTTGTAATAAATTGTACCATAGGCAGGATAGCTTAACTTTAAATAGTTATCAAGTAATGAAATTATTTATTTAAAATAAAAGCTCAGGGTCAGAGATTACTAAAATTTTTCTAAATTAGAAACTAAGACACAAAAAGAAGAATAAGAATAAAAAGATAAACTAATAAAATATCTTTTCTTTAAATATAATTATAATATTTGCCCTTATTTAAGGTAAAATATAGGTCTTACTTAGGTATTAATATTGGTATTGTTATTGTTATTTTATTGTTATTTTATAGGTATTGGCATTGATAAAAAATAGTTTAATTGGGTCTTATAATACACATTGACTTATATTCTATTATATTCCTTCCTATAAATATTTCCATTAGACCGTACTGGAACATGCTTAATTAAATCAATATTTTTATTCGATTTGCTTTTTATTTTTGATTGACAATCTTCTATTTAAACTTTAGAGTATATACTTTCTTAGTTCTAAAAACATATGCTTTTTCTACCTAGATCTAGATTATCAATTAATGTTATAACTTTATTAAGGTTTAGTTTAGCTAGTTGAGGTAGTTTCTTGAATTTAAAGTAAAATAGGGCCAAAAAATTAAGAAATATGACTTAATTATGAGTTATGAGTTATGACTTCTGACTTATGACTTAATTAATGACTTCTGACTTATGACTTATGAGTTATAATGAATTATTAAAAATAACCAGCATAAGTGGACCTATTTTGTTTATTATTATTAGTACATATATAGCTAATTTAAGGATATTAAAAAGTTAGTAAAAAAATAAGTATTTCTAAACAAAAGCCTTTAACTGGGTTTAATTGGTTTAATGGTTTTATATGTTTTTTTTATTTATTTTCGACTTACTTTTTTTAAGACAAATTAGTATTTAGTTTAATATTTAGCAAAATTTTAATATATTAAAGGACTCTTACTTACAAAGTATTTAATAAAGAATCAATTCCAAATGAAAAATCGAAAGTTATTTATAACTAAGTAAAAATTCTTAACTCTATAAATTAAAATGGAGTATGATTCGAGTCTTTTGTTCATATCTTTATAAGGATGTATCCTTTTTAACTTTATTATTTTTCGAAATAATTGTTTTTGAATGGTTTTTATTTAATGCTTTATTTAAGGATGAGTTTAAATGGGTGTAGCCTTTATAGGGTTTATAGTCTTTATAGGGAATTTAAATATTAGAATTTGGGTGTGGGCGGCCTTTATCTTTAATTTATATATTTTTCTAATAATAGGCATAATTAATCCTGATATTAGTATTAGTATTAGTATAAGTAAATCGTAAGAATTTTATTTTTTGTGCTTTTTTTATAAAAAGATCTTAATATAGCTATAAAGTGCTCTTTAAATTTTGATAAATCTGAGTGACAATGCGTCTATTACTTGCTCTTCTAGATTATTGCTATGCTCTAACTCTATTTTTTTTATAAAATATTTAGTTTTGTAATTAATACTTTAGACAGGCCTTATAATTTATAAGTAGAATTAGTGCTACACAATAACAAGCCTTTAGAATCAAAACACACACTAAATGTGATATATTTACAAAAGTTCTTATTTTCTGATAGTTGGTGCTCTGGCTATGATATTAGGGTAAAAGAAAAGAATCGAAGTTTGTAGTTCGTCGCCGCAATACGCAAATTTACCAATTAAAATAATTTTACCTTATATTTCTTTGATTACTTATATTTTAAGTCCTAAACTAAGATAGACTGGTAATACTCAATATATGTTGAATAATAATTATAATTCGACTTCGGGTACAACGCATTAGAGACTATGATTACGAGTTTTATATTTCTAAATAAAATCAAGCCGGACATGTTGTCAATTATGGCTAGCCTTGAAGGTACGGTGTATAAAATTAAGGGAAGAGAATAATCAACTATCAACTATCAACTAAGCCATCCTACCTAGTTTGCAACAATAAAATTTTATTAAGACTGCTAGAATTAGTATTATGAGGAGTTCTTAAAAGAGACAGATCTTGATTCTGAAGACTTCAAGGATTATTATTTTGTTTGTGCTCAGGTATTAGAAATGCTAAATCTAAATGCTCGCCTGGGGCGATATATCTGCCTCTGCCATCTTACAAATTTTTACATCTTCATTAAGATCTTAATCCGTTAATTAAATTAATTTATTACATATAATCTGTTTCATACCAAGTGTAGGACTAATAAAACCAAATAAATTTTCCGGGGAAAGGTTATTACTGAAAACATTTTTTTATCTTTATTGATTAGAGTTAGACTTAAACAAGGAATACCTAAGTCAGAATTAAGCATATCTTTTTTTATTGATTTTTTGGAAATTAATTTTAGTTAAGAGGCTAAAAAGACCAAGAGCTCTTCCAGATTTTAAATGGTACCCTCCTAATTGACAATTAGATACTCTACCTATTAAGCTAAGAGCCCTTTAATTTAAAAAATATTTTAATCTTTTACTTAATAACAGGAGTCTTAAGTCTGAGTTTTATAAATAGTTTTTGTTTTTATAGATTGGTATTATTTAATTAGGACCCTTGGGGAATATTTAAGAAATAAGCCAAATTTTACTAAGGAAATTAGTTTTTACTAGGCAAGGGGTTAAAGATTATATTAAAAATACGATTTATTTAGTTCTATATATCTGACTAATATCTACAAAAATAAACCCATATGCTTTAAGAAGTTAGAAGTTTATGTTTTAATAAAAATTAAAATTTAAGTTTATAATATCCTTGTTTCTTGGTCTAAATAAGCACCTGCTTGTTACATAGTACAATATTTTAATATTATTTTTGTTTTTGGAGACTTATACTTGCACAAATAAGCTAGGTTTAATAAATTAAAGAGTTAAGTAACATTTTTTTTATTAATGCATAAATAGTCATATAGTTATAGTTGTCTAAAAAGAAGTATCTTATTATTCCAAGGATACATTACCAATAATTGTTTTATTTGCTACAAAATTTAGCAGTTTGAAAACCCGGAAGTTGGTATCAAATTAAGATAATAAATATCTAAAACTTTGTTCTTGAAAAGGGTTATAATTATTTAGTATTTTGTCCCATAATAGATTTTTTTAGTTCATTACTATAAGACACAGACAATAGTTTTAAGATTAAATTTAGTTTTAGTGTTAGTGTTGTTTTGCACTAGAAGTTTAAGTCTAATAAAAAGAAAATAAAGTAAGAAGTCCCAGAATAGACTTATAGATTTTGTCTTAAAATAATTAATTTTATCAAGTATAGATTTTTTTAGTATTTTTGATTGTTTCTAGTTTGTTGAATTTTTAATTTTATTAAACAGTGTTTGCAATATTGTTTTTATCGTATCTTTTGTAGGCGATTTTAACGATTTGTGTATATTAATTTGTTAATGAGGTTAATTTGGGTGTTTTGTACATTTAATATTTTGTTTCCTTTATGTGACATATTCCATAATTTTATTTATATTTTATTTTTATTTTTTTAGTAAATTTTTAATTTATTCTGTTTACTTGAAAATTATACCATATATTACAATTAATTTGATAATGGAATTTGAGATTGATTTTTATAATTTAGTGTTTTGGCAATTTTACATTTTGTTTAATCCCAAAAATACTCCTGAATTGATGTTAATATGAAACACACTTTTTAATTTATTTGTTTGGTTTCGCCTGTTTTATATTTTATTGAATTGAGATTTCATAATTATAATAGGATTATTTTAATAGATTGTGGGATAGAATAAACTAAAATAGAATCTTATTAAAAATAGAATAGGAATAGGAATTGGAATTGGAATATGAATAAGAATAAAATAGGAATAGTATTTAGGACTGTGTTTAGAGCCAAACTCATAGTTATCTCTTTTAATTATTTAGCTTTGTATAAAGTTATCTTGATTATTTGTTAAATAAGTATTTGTATTTTAAATAAAATTTTTATAGGACTATCACTCAAAATATTATTGTTCACTATTTCAATAGATTATGTTATAAAATTATAATTAAAATTAAGATTCAATGAAGAATAAATTTAAAATAAAGTGTGTAATAACTCACATAAAATATGTAATAAATTACAGATTAAAAATAAATAGTATTAAATAATAATTATCCAATTATAAGCAAGTAATTAATATTTTAGAAATAAATAAGGAATATTAACTCAACTAAAGCCCAAATTTATGAATAAAATCAATTATCTAAATAATATTACTATAGATAAACAAAGTGTTCGTGTTCTATCTAACACAATAAATTATATCAAGTTATATAAACTATAATACTTTATTTACTAATTTTATTCTTAATTTTATTAATTTTTATAATTTATTATAATTATTTAATTATTTATACTTTAGTTTAGTTTAATTTAATTAAGTAATTTGTTTAGAGTTAAATCTATATTAAGAGAGTAGCTTTTGTAATTTTTATATTTATAAT
>Ga0157364_1003132_pt1 | contig 15912 bp, 7 predicted proteins | sample AttsexASBM2_FD_111476 | JGI IMG/M metagenome (GOLD analysis project Ga0157364, IMG submission 111476) | Fungus gardens microbial communities from leaf cutter ant in Ribeirão Preto, State of São Paulo, Brazil - Atta sexdens ASBM2 | ecosystem: Host-associated > Fungi > Mycelium > Unclassified ...
TACAATATTGCAAGATGTGTGGACTCCGATGAACTTCTTTGCTCACATATCTATAGATAATTTCGCGCTAATAAGTTCACCAATTTTTTCAAGAAAATACGTATATTCCAGAATACGATGTGATACACGCGACATTTGGACGCTTGCCTCGTAATTTAAGAGCTTAAATTTCAATTCAATTAAATTCAAATTAAATTTAAATTAATTAAATTAAATTAAATTCAAATTAAGATGCACCTTTCGTATATTATTACCGATGTTATGTCTTTAATAAATATTTAATAAATATTTTATCTACTAATCATATTAAATTTAATGTCATACTTGCAGATAATGCTTACTAACCTTGAAATTCAGATATTCTCCTGCAAAGCATAACACGAAAACTTCCATTATTATAGCAAGATAGGTGAAAATAACTTTTACTATTGTAATGCCACCAGTCTCAATATAAAATGACTATTTCGATAAACAATTAGAACAAATTAATTAACTTTAATATTGATCACAAAACATTTAATGCAGTACTCACAATTATGATAATAAATCCTAGACTGCATATTATAAAAGTATTCCAGACAACTTGCATTAATGCAATAAAGGAGAAAAGTTTCTCAATTTTGTCACAAAATAAGAAGATTCTGTTATGCTTTTCAATTAGTATAGCCAATGCAGATGTAGAAGTCTTATGAGGAAGAACTTTTATAGAAATATTTTTAAATTCTTGACATAATATATCGATTTGTCCACTTACGTGAAACACCTACAAATATATGTATACTTAAGTTTCTATGTTCCAATTATTAGAAATACTTATATAAACATTTACTCGTTATAAAGAACAACAGAATACAAAATATAGATTTCTTATAAGTAGTATTCAATTAACTAATTATTACATTTATTTAACAGTAATATAAAATCTTGATTATATTAAATTAAGTTTGTGTAACATAACATGTATAATAATTCGTGTACAATTAAATCTTATAAGTCAAGAAAAATATAATTTTAATAATTCAATTTTATTCTTTATGACAATGCTGATGTCACAAGCCATTAAACAATTTTGTTTAAAAAAAATAATATTCATATGATAAGACTTACAAGAGCAGAAATTAATGCGTTTATAATAAAGAGCGTCCATCCAATTAACATCACATGTACAAATTGAATTACGATCAGCAGCTCAAAAATTGGTGAATGTGGAGTTTCAAAAGGAAATTTTATCCTAATGGGAAGCTCCCGCACGGTATCATTGTAATCTCTGGATATACAAAACGAACTGTGTAACCGTAACTCAAAAAGTACAACACCGTAGCAATTGTATTAATGCTAAACATAATATTAGAATAAAAATGCGATTTATTGGCTTTGATTGTCATTACATACAAATGTTGATTAATATTGATGCACTCTCGCCAATCTTTATCCATAGTAGTTAGAAGCTGATGAATGACTCTGTATAATACGTTATTCTAATTGGATCGATTATAAGACACGTTTCGTTTATATATGATCTAATCGATAATGTACATGAATAATAAGAAACTAACATTTATAAAAATCGCATATTACTCAATTTAATAAATAGTAAATAAATAAATAAATAGTGACTATAACAATAATGATGTATTTAAAGTAATGTTTTAATCAATAAACATAGTATACAATTTAAGAAATTAAAAATCAAGATATCAAATTTACTTAATTCAAATAAATTTTTCATGTATGTACTAATAACTAATAAATATTATGTTTTATGTCCCATCAAACTAGATGGAAGAAGCTAACGTTTACAGCTACACATCTTACCGACGATGTATCCAAAGAGTGATTACTTTAATCATTGTTAAACTGTAATCTAAAGCCGCGGGTAGATTATCGACGAGATTTGAAAGCTCGCTGATCTTAAAGTGCTCGAATACGTATTGATATTGGAAGTACTGTACAATCAGTATACTGAATACATAAATTAGCCAATATGGGATGCAATACGACACATCCGGCCACACACCAAGCAGTTGAAGACCGATCTTCAGCAACGGACTCACAGTACTCGTTACTATCATTCGTAATCAATATTGAGAACACGAAGAAATGAAGATCAATATCGGCACATTTATCTAACTTCAGTTTAAGAAAGAACTAAAAGTGCACTGATAGTTTTTTCAAAAGCAACCTCGTGCGGTCTATCCCCACTCTCGTAAGTATGGATCAATCGTCATTATACATGACTTAGTCATGGCATATAACATCAAATTGAAGCAGAACTCACTTTTGTATGGACATCTCATAATTTTCTGATGGTCTGATAGTCTAAGAACACTGATATTCTAATATCCATAATAATAAAATAACAATGAACTTGTCCGCTAAATTTATAATTTGATGCGTAATTGTGAATTCCTTTTTTTACTTATCTCTTACCAATATTTCTTCGAAAAATAAATGAATGTCCACTACGTTTTGTACATGCACAGCTAAAGTCATTAAACTTATAGCAGAATGACAATAATTACATGTTATTCTATGCAAATGGAATTGAATTATATGCATAGCGTTCAATTTCTGGTCTTCAAAGAAATAACGTAAGGGGAGAACAATAGAGTAAGAACGAAATGACAAATATCCCTTAATACTTCTAAGAATGACATATCCTATAAGAATAATATATCCTCACCTAAACAATATTATTTTAAAATTAAAAAAAATTGTTCGATTGAAGATGTCATAAATATTTAGTTTTAAATATGCCTACTATATCCAACAGAATACGTGTCTATACGTACTGAATACATTACTTATTAATAAAGAGCCAATGTCCGAGAACATCCAATACTCTCCGCAGAAATATCCCTTTTCCTGCAATAAAATTTAAATATTAAAGCGATAATCAAATTGTTGCCTTTTTTCCGTGATTCTGATTGGTTTTTTTTTGTATTGCGAAATTAATTCTCAACACATGATGTTTTGATAAAAATTAAATTATTATGAGTGTATAAATATATAATATTAATAGTTAAAAGTTAATGGGTGTGCGTCTATGTTGTTTAATCCGTAAAAGTATGCAATGTAACGTAATAATATTAAGTAAACAAAAATTATTTTTATATCAGTTGTTTTAGGTATTTTTTAACATTAAAGGTATTTTATAATTTAGTTATTTATTTACTGATAATTAACAAATAACAGATATTAATTGTTAATAACAATTTAATTCTCAATCAGTGGAAAATCATACGCTCATTGGCAGTTGAGGAGGGTGGACCACGCTTCGCTCATAAAATCATCATGCCTCTTAAACAAACGATATGTAAATTTACGAAATATACTAATAATAAGTATAATATTTAAAGGAATCCTAAAGTCGTCTGTATTATTGTCATCTAAATCATAATTTTTGCAAACACTCACGTTTTTTTCTCTTTTATAGATTTGAAAATTCTTTTCTAGGATTAAACTATACGTATTAATACGTGTCTGCGAGACGGAGTTTGTGCCAAGAACGACAAAAAATTTCGAAAAATCTGGAATGGAATCTTAAAAAAAACTTTATCATTTTCGACATAAACTCCACTTTACAGACATATTAATGCGTATAGTTTAATCCTAGAAAAGAATTTTATATAGTATAGTATAGTATAGTATAGTAATCCTGGAAAAGAATTTTCAAATCTGTAAAAGAGAAAAAATAAGTGTACAATATAAAATTATGATTTAATCGATACGAACGGCTTTAAAATCCCTTTTTTGAATTTTATCTCATAAAAATAAATAAAAAATCGAAATGATTCATAAAAATCAAATGTTTTACAAACATGTTATTTATTTTTGAAATATAATTTTCAAGTATATTCTCAGAAAATATGCATAAGAAACTCAAAATATTAAAATCAGCTAGACGTATTATAGAAGTGCAATTATACACAAACATACAGATGCTGACATAAACTATATGTGCTCATCTAAAATAAAGTCTTTTTTTATTCTATCGATCCAAAGAAAAGATACTTTCCAAAGAAAAGATTACTTTACTTTTTTTTCTATTTCTTATTTTCTTCTTTTGAAGTAAGAAAATATTTTAAGCAAGGTTAAAGAAAATAACAGATATTTAGATATCTTATGAACATTTAGATTTAAATTATAAATTAAATATAATTCTAAATTGTATAATCTACAAATCTATAAACCGTCATAAATTTTTTAGATTTATAATCTAAAGATCTATAAAGCTTAAAATAGTATAAATACTCAACACTATTAATTTATTGAAAGCAATTTATAATAATATAATAATTCTTTATATTAATATGTTATACTAATAATACTAAGAACGTCACGATTTCAACTAAATCATTATTTGTTAACATCAATACATCGCATGTAAAACAGATACGTATGATGTTGACGCTTTTAAGATCTAAAAAGAATTTTAAAAATTAATTTATTAAGATGTACGTCTTGGAAAATGCATAAAACTTTATTTAATTAAAAAAAATATCCAATTAATCTTACGCTCGTGAAAGTTTCCAAAGATAAACTCGTGATTTTTCCTGCCGTGATCATGATTTGTTTTTGAGATCTCATTATTACGAATATTATAGTTTTCTTTTGATTTGATAGTAAATCGTACCATAATGATTCATATGCTGCATTGGCGATTATATTACTCTGAAAATAATAATATAAAAAATGACTAATAATAATTCTTTCTCATTGAAACAAATATTGTGTAAAAGTTTCCTTTGTTTAAATATCAAAATTTCCTTGATTTTTTATTATGTCAATTGATAAGTAAAAAAATTTGGAAAAGTTCATTTATAACAAAGATACGAATGCTTAATATAATAGCTATGATAGTAATTTATGATTGTTAAATCTGATTAATATATATAAAGAATATGCATGTATTGAATAAAAATCATTTTGCAAGAAAAATATATCATTTCTTGTAGGAAATAAAAGCAACAAAGTTAAGTAGTATTGAAAGCATGCAATCATACGAAGTCAAAAATAATGGAAGAGAACAAAAAATGACAAATGGTACAGGTTACTCAATCAAAAAAATTACGTTACGTTGTTTTGTAACTGGATTAATATGAGAAATATGTTTACGGAACGGAAAGACTTTAATGATATGTACATTAGAATGTTACATCAATTCGTCAGCATAGAATTAATTATAGTATATCTACAAAATATTAAGTATTTTAACAGTTAATAATATTATACATATATTAAGAGCAATTAAATTTTGGTCATTGTGATTGATTCTTAAAGCAAATTATAGATCAATCTTACAATGCAAACATAGATATTAATTTAATATTTATGGACAACAAAGAAAATATTTTTATAATAGGTTAAATAAATATTTATTATTAATAAATTTTATAAATCTTTTATTTACAAATATAATTATTGCAAAAAATAAGATTGAAAATATTAATTATGGTAAAGAATGACTGGACTTTATTACAGTAAAAAGTAGATTTGCACTTTAGGATTATATTAACATTACTAAATACCTAATGTTTTGTATAGATAATTATTACTTTATCATGTTGAGTGATCGATATAACATTCTTATACAAACAAACTGATGGTTGTCACAACCGAAAAAAATGATAATTTCGCCCATTAATACATTTGGTTATGATAACCATAAGATGTACATAGACATTCGTTCTATAATTCTTGTAACTAAAATGTATCGGCAACTTTTGGGCATGGCAATTGTAGCCATTCTTTCTGTGTAAATCACGTATTTCGCGTTCTATTCCATAAATATACTTCTCATATAAAATTCAATTATAAAAAAAACAATGAAATTATTCCGATAAGTTAATTCCTACCATTTGTCTTCTCTATGTCTTTTCATTTCTTTCTGTTATTTCTGATTCCATATAATTCTAAAATTTCTAGAATAAAATTAATAATAATAATAATATACATAATAAAAATGAGTTTGTTATATTTTTATTTTTTAAATAAAAGAAATCTTATACGCGAAATAAATGTAATAGTTAATTCAAAATCATAGTATTGGATTAATGTTTATATTATTTTACATTTAAAAAATACTTATTATTATTATGAGAGGCATAAAAATTTAAATTCTAAATTAAATTGTACGTCCAAATAATGAGACTTATGCAAATATGGTTTGCATCATGTACCTAATATTCTGTGTATGGAATGTGTACTTTTTTAAAAAAAATTACAGACTTATTAGTTCGAAGTTTGGTAGAAATGACAGACATATGTAAAGAAGATGTTCATCCAAACATATGGAACAAAGCGATAATTAAATTTCTTAAGAAAGAAATAAAATCCGCGGAAATATTTCAAAATTGAAGCTATATCTCGCACAGTAATGCACTGATCAGCATTGAACAAGGTCAATTCGATTAGCATTCTCTGCCGTTGTCGATATTTTTGAGCAGGAATGTAGTTCATTCTGTATTGTGATTCTTTTTTGAAAACCTTATTTCATTTATAAATACTTATTTTTTATAACATTTCTTCATCAAACGCTTTTACTCTTCTACATTTCTGAGGACTTCTTTCTTGATAAGAAATTTATAATTTTTATATATCAGTGTTTCAAGTTACGCGTACCGTATGTAATATTCAATAATATTATGATATTACAATATTACAATATGCAGTAATGTTACAACTTGCAATGCAATATTAGAAAAATATTATTGAGATGATGCATCGTACAATATATTGCAATAATTTTATTAATGTATTATAATGTGATATTTCATTCTACAATATTATTCAAATACTATAACATTTTATTATGATCGACACCGCGATAAATAGAAGCAAAGGAATTCAATTTCTCTAACCTTCAGACAGGATAGAATAAAGAGTGCAACATTATGTGGCCTTATATCGATTTTCGGATGATTTTATCTAAAATGATTTTTTGAAAACGACTCCTCAAATAAGACTTACTGATGAATGTAATATTCCGATATACACCAATACTAAAAATGTAAAATGTAGATTTTCAGTTAGATTATATTGATGTATTGGAACCTTTGCATTCATCACTAAACCTTACTTGAGGACTTGTTTTCAAAAAATCATTTTATGTTAACTTAAATAGATGTTTTGACAATAATTTTTTATTATTCAGTATAAAAATTAAGGTTAGGGATACATGACATTCTTTAGGCGTTAATATTACTAGGATATTATCACAGTATTGCAGAAATATTTCTGTATAAATTTTTGCTTATACTTAAAATTGCAGCAATATTTATATCCAACATTATTAATGTCTTACTATGTAATATTACGGTAATTTTTACTATACTGTTATATTTATATTACAAGAAGCTAAACGAAACTCTTTGCTCACATATTTGTCGCCTCTGTCAAAGCTTCGCGTTAATAAGCTCACTAATTTTTTCAAAGAAGATTTACATATTTTAAAACACAACGTGATTTTAAAACACAACGTCCATACTTGGACTCGTATCGTTAGATGCACAATTTAAATTTAAATTTAAATTAAATTTAAATTAAGAGTACACTCCTTGTACACATTACATATCTTTATTTAATAAATATTTATGTATGTATAATCATATTAAATTAAATATGTCATACTTGTAGATAATTTCTACATGCTTACTAACCTTCAAATTCAGATATTCTCCTGCAAAGCATAAGATGAAAACTTCCACTATCACAGCAAGATAAGTGAAAATAGTTTTTATTATTGTAATAACACCAGTCTCAACATAAAGTGACTACTTCGGTAAACAATAAAATAAATTAATTATAATATTGATCATAAAATATTTAATGCAGTACTCACAATTATGATAATAAATCCTAAACTGCATATGATAAAAGTATTCCAAATAACTTGCATTAACGCAATAAACGAGAAAAGTTCCTCAATTTTATCAGAAAACAAAAAAATTCTATTGTGTCTTTCGATCAATATAGTTAATGTAGATGTAAAAGTTTTATCAGGAAGAAATTTTATAGAAAGATTTTTAAATTCTTGACATAATATATCGATTTGTCCACTTACGTGAAACACCTACAAATATATGTACACTTAAATGTTCCAACTATTAGAAATATTTTTGTAAACAAATACTCGGTATAGAGAAAAACAGAATTTAACATGCAGATTGCTTATAAGTAATATTCAATTAACAAATTATTACATTTATTTAACAGTGATATAAAATCTTAATTATATCAATTAAGTTTATATAACGTAACTGTATAACGAGTATTATAAAATTCGTGTATATAACTAAATCTTATATATCAAGAAAAGTGTAATTTCATAATTAAATTTTGTTCTTTATGTCAATACTGATATCACAAGTCACATTAAATTTTTTTTTAAATAAAATAATATTTATAAAATGAAACTCACTAGAGTAGAAATTAATGCGTTTAGAATAGAGAGCGTGCACGAATTTAACATCACATGTAGAAATAGAATCACGGCCAACAGCTCAAAAATTGGCGATTGTTGAGTTTCAAAAGGAAATTGTACCTTGATGGGTAATTGTCGCAAAGTATCATTATTGTAATCTCCGGACAGATAAACAAAACGAATTACATAACCGCTTAAGAGATAAGACACCGAAGCAATTGTATTAATACTAAACATAATATTAGAACAAAAATGTGATGTATTGGCTTTGATTGTCATTACATACAAATGATGATCAATATTGACGCACTCTCGCCAATCTTTATCCATAGCGGTTAGAAGCTGATGAATGTCTCTGTATAATGTGTTATTCTAATTGGACCGATTATAAGACATGTTTCGTTTATATAAAATCTAATCGATAATACATATAATAACAAGAAACTAATGCATACATAAGAATAATATATTATTCGGTTTAAATGAATATTTACTATAACAATAATGATATATTCAAATTTTAAATTAATAAAAATATTATATGATTTAAGAAATTAAAAATTAAGTTATTAAATTTATTTAATTCAAACAAATTTTTTATGCATATATTTTTTATGCACTAACTAATAATTTTAAACAAAAAAGAAGAAATTAACGTTGCGACTTCTTACCGACGATGTATCCAAAGACTGGTTACTTTAAAAATTGTTAAGCTGTAATCTAAAGCAGCGGGTAAGCTATCGACGAGATTCGAAAGCTCGCTGATCTTGAAGTGTTCAAATACATATCGATATTGGAAGTACTGTACAATCAGTATGCTAAATATATAAATTAGCCAATATGGGATGGAACGCGACTCGCCCGGCCATACACCAAATACCTGAAGACCGATCTTCAGCACTGGACTGACAGTACTCGTAACTGTCATTCGTAATCAGTATTAAGAACACGAGGAAATAAAGATTAATATCGATGTTTGTCCAGTACTATAGTTTAAGAAAGAACTGAAAAAGCACTGACAATTTCTTCAATTGCAATTCTATGCAATCAATCCCCACTCGTGTAAACATGGATCAATTGCGATGTATTGTAACAGTAAAGCAAGATAGAACCTCATTATTTGTATGGACATCTTATAATTTTCTGTTAATAGTCTAAGAACGTAGTGTAATATTCATAAAAACAAAGACGTCGGATGTAATCGCTAAATGTGTACTAATCAATTCATATAATTATCAGTTCTATTTTTTTACAATCTTGTATCTTAGCAACGTGGATCTATCAACAAATGTCCATTAGTACGTACGTACGTAGCAAAATTAAACTTATTATAATTAACTTATAGCAAAACAGTAATTATATGTTTTGTATTCCAAGTAAACGGAACTAAATTATATTCATATAATTCACTTCTGGTCTTTAAAAAAATAATGTGAGGGGAGAACAGAATAGGGATATGACGAGTAGTACTCCTTAATGATTTTAGGAAACATGTTATTATGCATCCTCGCTTGAGGAAAATATTTCAAAATTATTCAATTGTGAAGACGTTCATTTAGTTTCAAATATGCCTATATGCATTGAATACACGATTTTCTAATATAGAGCCAATGGCCAAGTACATTTAACAATTTCTGTAGGAATATTCTTTTAAGTAAAAATACATACATATAATAAAATGATAATAATATAAATCAGCAAAAATTATTCAATTTTATGTTGATTGCTTCATATTAAAGAATAATTTTAAATTTAAGTAATTAATTTACTCTGATAATTAACAAATAAGAGAAAATATCTATTAATAATAATTCAAATCTAAATTACTTAGCAATATTTTTTATTCATTGGCTCACATTAATTTCATTATTATTTCAATAAATGTCCATCGCAATTTTGTTTAAGTTAATATAAAGCATTTATAACAGATGCACAACAGGGTATCCAGAATAATCATCAAATATTTTGTATGCTTATAGAGTGGACTAAACTAAAGCGAAGTCAAAAAATCCTCTACTATTTTACAATTTTCGCAATAGTTAACAAGATATTAATTACTAAAAATCGCCAAATATTGATCTTTAATAATTTTTTACTCAATAAGTACTATCAATTTTATAGAAAAATAGAGATAAAAATTGTTTATTTTCTTAGAATTTTTTATCAACTTTTTATACTGTATTTTCTTATATGGCAACAATGTTTACCAACACGAGAAAATGCAGTAAAAAATTTTTTTTGAATTTCTCATGAAAAGAAAATAAACAATTTTTGTCTCTTGCTATTTTTCTATAAAGTTAATAGTACTTAAGAAGAAGAAAATAAAATTAAAAATATTTCACAATATAAAATATTTTATATATTCATCTACATTTCTGTCATTAAAAACCATAATAAAATATAAATAAATATATTAAAATTTTAGCAACTTTTTGCTGCAGCAGAGATGTAAACATTATATTTAAAAGTATATAACATACTTATTTATGAAATAATAATTGTTTAAGAATAAAAACATTCTTATTTAAAATATTAGTTGTTTTAAATAATGTGTTTTGTACTACAATATATTAAAATATTAAAAAAAAATATATTCATCATGGCTGTACAACTACATATAAACGTCAAAAAATTGTTATATTTATGATTTACTATTTTTTTTTACATATTAGTATTTACATAAGTATTTACATATAAGTATTTACATAAATACTTACTTTGTAATTAAGATGTTCCCCGACTAAACAAATGATGAAAATTTCAGCGATATAAGCATGAACAGTTTTCGCGAAACCTAACACGAAAACATCAATTTCATTATGAATAGCTTAATACAATGAACAATAAAATGAAAAATAAATGATACATACTAATCAAAGCACATTTATTTACAATTTACACAATTTACAAGTACGATGAAAAATCCCAGACCAAAAATCTTATTTAAAAAAATAACGTATTCCAAGTAATTTCCATGAACGCAATAAAGAAAAAGAATTTCTCGATTTCCTCGGAAAATGAAACAATTCTATGTAATAACTCTCGACTAACATTTCAAATATGGACGGTGAAAGAAAAGCATTCTTAAAGATATTTTAAAACTAATAACACATTATATCAATTATATCTGCTTATGTGTTCACTTACGTGTCTGCTTACAAATCCTAAAATATATACTTACGTTTTTATGAAATTGTAATTATTTGAGAATGTTATTATTGTAATTGTTATGTTGTTATGTAAATGTTAGTATTGTAAGCAATGCGTTTCAAATATAATAAATAATGATAATATATAAATTTTATTGAGTATATTCAATCATTTGAATTTTTTCTTATAAATTAATTATATTTTGATAAAACGTTAATTATATTTTGATAACTTCTTACGCAGAAATGTAATAATTTATATATAACAAAATTGCACTGCAACTTATTTAAATGAAAAAATTTAATTTGATAGTATCCATAATTATAATCTTATGTTATAAATTGATCTGTTACATAAAATTTACTAAATACTAATTAATAATATTAACATTAATGTCACATAATCTTCATTTCATATTCAACAATATAAACATAATGCCGTATCATATATTATACACAGGACATGGAAAGTTATTTTTTGAAAGTAATAAGTCACAGTTACTCGTTACCGAATAGAAAAAGTAACAAGTTACCGTTATTATTTTTAAAAGTAACTCGTTATAATAAAATTCGTTACCGTTATCAAAAAAGTCTAACTGTGTTATCGTTACAGTTATCAAAAAGAAAATAACGCAGTTACTAGTAAACGCCGTTATCAAAAAAGTAATTAGTAACTTTGTTACAAATAACGAATTACTTTCATTCTCTGGAGAGTTGCTAATAATAGTACACTTGAATGTGAAATTGTAATATTTGTATTTACTTTAGGAAATTAACCAAAATATAAAAACATAAATTTAAAATGTAAGAATTACCAAATTAAAAATGAATCCATTTAAAATACAACGCGAATCCATATAATAATATATGTAAAAATATTGTTGCAATAAGAGATTCAGATATCGCGTTGGCAATTGTTGAGTTTCAAAGGAAAGATCTATCTTTATAGAAGTTGTGAAATAACGTTGTAATCATCGATTAAAAATATAAAATGATTTAATCACTTAAGAAATAAATTACTGAACTTGCCGCGATAACACTCAATAAAGGATTAGAAATAAAATATATATTAGCTTTAATTGTCATCATATACAAATGCTAATCGATATTGATGCACTTGAGCCAGTTCATTACCCATAGTAACCAGAATTTTATGAACAACTCTGCAATATATGTTATTAATTTGTCAGGTAACAAAGAAGAAACATTTCATGCGAAATCAATATACTGATGATTTAAGTGTGATGCATTTTTCATTAGAAAAAAATCTGATTATCATTATCATAAACTTATAAATTTTAATTTTTTGCAATCTACATATAAATTCAACGAATTTAAATAAAGTTAATATTACATATACTACGTGATATCTTACCGACAATATATAAGTATAATCATAGATTGGCCAATTTATTAAATTGTAATCTAAAGTTAAAGATAAATCATCGACAAGATTCGAAAGCTTGTTGATCTTAAAGTGTTTAAGTATGTGTAAGTAATGAAAATATACTGTATATAATAAAGTATAATATGAAAATCGATCAATGCAAGATGGAATGCACATCCGGCCATACACTAAGCAACCGAAAGTCGATTGTCGGAGCCAGACTGACTTTGCCAGAGGAACTTTTGGCTATCATTCGCAAATAATTGAAGAAAGCGAGGCTGGAAATTAGCACATTTATCCGCTGTGACTGTGAAAAAGAAATGATATGATATTAACAGTTTTTCCAAGAATGTCCCCATGCGCATGCATATACCCCCACTTATATGAATATGAATCAATTGCTATTATACATTGTGTAGTGTTACATCAATTCGAAGAAGTAATTTATAAGATTATCTTATACATACAGTTTATATTCCTCTTACAATGTCATAATACATACCTTGACTGAAGTAATAAGAAATATCGTGAATTGAATTATTTTTTCCGATACAATCTCATTAACAAAAAAAATGGATGTGCATTATTTTCTAAATATTGCCATTACATTGTATTCTGTTGAACACAGAACAATTGAAAGTTCATAATTACACGTTTTCTCGATGATGAAAATTAATTGTATTCGTGGCACTGATCATGAATTTTTAAAGAATCAAGAGAGAAAAAGTTGTTATTCTTCTGATATATTAAACTATAACATCCTAATGATGGGTACTTCTACTAACTTAAATAATGAATTTTCTTAGAATACATTTACAAAGGAAAGCTGAAAAAATTTAAAATAAACTGGACATATTATATTGTAGAAGTATGATTTTACAAACACAAAATAGATGTGCCGACATAAACTGCTCATGCTTAGACCTACTAGAATGAAGTTTCGATATTTAATACCAGCGACATAATAAAGAACTTTTAACACTACTTTTAACAGAGGTTTTTACCGTTTATCCAGATATAATGAACGCTAAGATCATGTTATCTTCTTCTTAACAACTAATTATAAAAAAAGGATAACGTGATTTTAGCACACACCATATCTAAATTCACATTATTGCAAAAACTCTCTATGCTTCTTTCTATTTCTCTTTCTTTTCTATACACTTTATTACAGAAAATTTAATAAATGACGGTATTATAAACTTCAAAGTGCTTCTTAATTAAACAATTCTTATAATTTTATTTGTCTAGGTATCTGTGTATAAGTTTATTACAGTTATTTATTAATTCCAATTACAATTAGAATTATTTATTTGCTGTGTCGTATTTAAGTAAGTATATATTTTTGCTTCTTGTACTAAGAATTATATAGAAAGTCAAAATTCAAACAGCCATAACGTAAAAATAAATCACATGTTCATAAGTCAAACTAAAATTTATCTGAAAGCTTATAAATTGTGCCTTTAGATATCGACAACTTCATTAAGAAACAATTTTTTGTCAGAAAAAGATGTTAAAAATACTCAAAAATATCAAATTTCAGCAATTTCTCAATTTACTCAAAATCTTAACGCGCTACACAAATTCTAATAATGATTTTGTACTCAAAGCGAAAAAATTTTTTGAATATATATATATTTAAAAAAAAAGTTTTAAAATATTAAAAAATGTTAAAATATACTGTATTATATTTTAAAACTTCTTTTGTAGAAGTGTGTCAATCTGTATACAACAAAATCCTGGAAATTATTTAACGTGAATTTTAATGTAACAGTAATCATAATTATAATTCTGTATCACAAATTGCTGTATCACAAATGTTACGTAAAAGTTAATAAAAAATGTGTTAAATATAAGAATTATCAAAGCAAGAATCCATTTAAAATACTAAAGTGTACATGTAACGTCGCATGTAAACAAATATTACAGCAAGAAGTTCAAATCATATAAGCAATTTTGTTGAGTTTAAAGGAAAATGTATCTTTACAAAAAACTGCTCTAATGTTACGTTGTAATATTTGATTAGAAATATAAAATGAATTATGTAAATCCCAAAGACAAAAAATATTAATGTAATTTTTAATAATAATTTCTTTCTATCAACATTTATGCTAATAATACAATATAATGCTAATAATACATTTCTTCAAATTTATCTATTAATAATGTTAATACATCGCGTATAAGACAGATACATATGATGCTGATGCTTTTATTATCTAAAAAACATTTAAGAAATTTATTTTCAAACATATGTGTGAGCATACTTTTATTGTATACATGTTAAAATTTTTATTTAATCGTTTAAAAAGTTTTTCCGAAATCTTACACTCGTAAAAGTTTCCAAAGACAAATTTGTAATTTTTCCTGCCGTGATTACAAATTGCTTTTGAGACCGCAGTATTATAAATAATATAATCTTTTTGTTATTTGACGATAAATCATACCAGAATGATTCATATGCTGCATCGGCAATTGATTTACTCTGAAAATAATGGAAAAAGTATAATTAATTACAAGTCGACATTTCTCATATTTTATTGTATTAAAATATTTCTTGTATAAATAATATCAATGAAATTATTTTTACACAAATTTTAATTCTCTTATTATTGCATAAAAATTTAAAAAAATAAAAGTAAAAAATGATATTTATTATGTATTATGTAAGATAGAAGCAGTGTGCTATAAAATAGTATTTTAAAGCATTTAGAAAACAATTAAAAATAATAACATTATATATTATATATTATATTATACATTGTATATTATAAAAATTCACTTACATATATCTTTCTGTTTTTAAAAAAAGAAAAAGCTATATACATAATAAAAAACTATATATGTTAGCATTACTGGACATATATATATATATATATATAATATGCATATATATATATGCATATATACATATATGCATATATATATATATATACATATATACACATATA
>Ga0157364_1003133_pt1 | contig 15911 bp, 20 predicted proteins | sample AttsexASBM2_FD_111476 | JGI IMG/M metagenome (GOLD analysis project Ga0157364, IMG submission 111476) | Fungus gardens microbial communities from leaf cutter ant in Ribeirão Preto, State of São Paulo, Brazil - Atta sexdens ASBM2 | ecosystem: Host-associated > Fungi > Mycelium > Unclassified ...
GCTCAAAGTGTTAAGTAATAAGACAACTCTTGTATTGAGTAACACAAGAGAACTCGATAGAGTTCCTAGTACAAAGTAGTCTACCTTATATACTACTACTCATGGTCCGTGCCTATTACTGTGCACCCTACCCTAATGACCATGTGTATGACATGAGGCCAACATATGTTGTCCATGCTGTATGATATCACTTTATTCCAGAACCTTTTACTCCATTCTCTCAAGTCCCATGATCAGTTTTGTGACTATACCATCAACTTGTGACTAATGTGACAGCGTGACTGATAAACCCTAACCCAAGTTGTTCTAAAAATAGAAAAGAAAAGAAAAAGAAAAATAAAGTGAAAAAAGAAAATAAAAATGAAGTCCACTGTCAACAATCTTGATATAAAGACTTGAGGAAGAATAGGGATAGAGTTCAATTGGTAAAGCATAAGGACTACAGAGTAGTATCTATGCTATATATACAGCTAGTCCATGAGGAGAATGAGTCATAGAACATGAGGATGAAGCAAGGATAGTATACCTACTACATAAGGTGCTGACTGAGCTACATGTAGTGCAGCCGATCATATCATCAATACCCTTTGCCCACATCTATATTGCATCTAGGAGGTGTTGATTGTAACAACCTATAGCACAAGGTTGATAATGGAAAAGGTAAAGAACATATCCACAAAAGGTAGTATGTCTACCATGCACCAGTGGGCTTTGATGCAAATAAATGGCTAAGCTTCATCTACCTAACTAGTATACTCCTTGAGCCTAGGGTCTGGCTGTACTCTTCTTGACTAAAGAACTGTGTTGTCCTTTGGTCGAAGATGATGAGAGAGTAAAGAGATAGAAGAAAGGGCTAGTGTTAATCAGTTTCCGATATGGGAATCGAGTTTTAATGTTATGAACTAAGATCCTAAGGGTTGGACAATAGAACAACTCTTATATTAAGTAACATAAGAAAACTCGATAGAGATCTCTTTACAAACTAGTCTACCTTTTATACTACTACTAATGGTCTGTACTCACTACTGTGCACCCTACTCTAAATGACCATATATAAAACATGAGGCCAACATGTAGTGTCTATGTTATATGACATCATTTGTTCTAGATCCTTTTACTTTGTTCTCTGTGTCTTGTGACCTAACCCTAACCCTATGTTGTAAAAATAGAAAAATAAGAAAATAAAATGAAAAGAAAAAGAAAATGGAAAATGAAATAAAGAGAAACTAAGTCCACTGTTTATAAACTTGACAACTATATGAAATGAGCCAACAACCTGACTACCCCACCATCATAAGGCTGTTACAGGAACAGATCACTACATTATCTAGGCAAGTAGCGGTAAGAGCAGGAGCAGGAGCAGCAAACCTGGAGGTAGCAAAACCCCAGGTATTTGATGGGATTTCTTTAAAGGTCTCAGAATTTGTAATAGCATGTAAACTATATGGAAAAGCAAAGATGAGGGAGGTGCCAGTGGAGGAACAGATCCAATGGGTGCTATTATACATGCAGGGAGAGGTAGCAGACATATGGAAGAAAAATATGTTAGAAGAACTGGAGGCAGAAGAGTTGGAATTCAAGATAGTAGGGGAATTTTTAGCAGAGATAAAGAAGGAGTTTAGTGGAGGAGAGGAGAAGTCAGTAAAAGCAGTGGAGTTGAGAAAGCTGGAGCAGGGAGGGAGGATAATAGAGGAATTTGTTCAAGAATTTAAGAGAGTAGCAAGAGGGAGTGGATATGAGGGAAGATCACTGGTAGAAGAATTCAAGAGGGGAATGAATAGGGTGATAAGGAGGAAGCTAATGGAGGCTGAAAACCAATCTGGCTCCATTGAACAATGGTACAAAAGGGCAATAGCTCTCAATAGAAATTGGAGAGAGAGTCAATGAAAAGAAGAGAGAATGATAAAGAGGGAAAGAACAAGTAGAAGGAGCTCCCAAGTAGGAGCAGAAACAGATATTGCCATGACTCTTAGTGTGGTAGAGGAGGTAAATGCCTCCTCAGCAGGCGACAACAAGGCCTGCTCTGATGGAAGGAGTAGAGAGGACAAATGCAGTAATAGTGAGGGGACTAGGACAGGGGATAGGAGCATCTCCAAGAAGAGACCCCTACACTATGGAGGTGGATAGAAGGAGGAACTGCTACACTTGTGGGGGATTTGGGCACATGGCCCATCATTATAGGAATCGGGGAAGAGTAGTAGAGGGAAATAGGTTGCAGTACAAGGGACTTTATGAATACAAGAATAATTTAAAAGGGGAGAAGAACTTAGGAACCCTTGACTAAGTTCTCATAATAAATTTAGTATACTAGCTAGAGAAATATGAAGCGATATATCAGAATCAGAGGGAAGTAAGAAAAAGATAGAAGTAAGAAGAGTAAAAGGAAGACTGCTAAGAGAAGTAACAGTGAAAATCGGGCTGGAGAGGATTGATACACAAGAAGGAATAATGGTAGAAGTGTTATTAGACAGTGGGGCAACAGGGCTAGTAATAAGCTCAGAGTTTTCCAAAAAGCAAGAGTTCAAGCTAAAGAAACTGGAAAGGCCAATGCATATAAGGAATATAGATGGGTCACCCAACAAGGAGGGGCTAATAGAATATACAATAGAAGTAAATATTTACTACCAGGGACACAAGGAGAGGACAGAGATTGATGTTATAGGAGGACAAAAGTGGATGGTAATTTTGGAGATGCTGTGACTAGTATGCCACAACCCAGAAATAGATTGGAAAACAGGTGAAGTGAAAATGACGAGATGTCCAAAAGAGTGTGGAAAGCAGTAGAAGCCAGTTCAGATGAAATCAGGTTGAGAGAAACAGAAGGAGGAGGAGGCCAAAGAGGAAGAAGGAAGGAAACGAGAAGAGTGGGAGAAGAAACAGAAGCAGAGGAAGGTGGTGGAGATAAAAAGAGTAGTGGAGGAATGGGAAATTTAGAATAAAGAAGAGGAGGTGGCAAAGTCAGAAGCAGAGGCTAGAAGGTTGGTGCCAGAGAAATTCCACAAATAGATCAAAGTTTTTGGCAAGAAACAGTCAGAGTAGATGCCCACAAGAAAGGTGTGGGATCATGTAATAGAAATGAAAGAGGGATTTGTACTAAGAAAGGGGAAAGTGTATCTGTTGTCCAGAGAAGAAAGAGAGGAGGTTAGGGAGTTCATAAGAGAACAACTGAGGAAGGGATACATCCTGCTATCAAAGTCACCACAAACAGCACCTGTATTCTTTGTGGGAAAGAAGGATGGAAAGAAACAAATGGTACAGAACTATTAGTATTTGAATGAGTGGACAGTAAGGAACAACTATCTGCTCCCCCTTATATCAGATATCCTAGAGAACATTGGAACCAAGAAGGTCTTCACAAAGATGGACCTTAGGTGGAGGTACAACAATGTGAGAATAAAAAAGGGAGACAAGTGGAAGGCAGCATTCACTACACTGGAAGGGTCATTTGAACTCCTGGTCATGTTCTTTGGCCTAACAAATTTGCTGGCAACCTTCCAGGTGATGATGAACAAGCTACTAAGGGACCTGATCAATACAGGAAAAGTGGTAGCCTTCATTGACAATGTGATAATAGGAACAGAAATGGAGGAGGGACATGATGAGATAGTGGCAGAAGTGATTAGGAGGCTGGAAGAAAACAATTTATATGTGAAGCTGAAGAAATGCAAGTGGAAGGTGGAGAAAGTAGATTTCTTAGAAGTGATAATTAGACTGGAGAGAATAAAGATAGAAGAGAAGAAAGTGAGGAGTGTACTGGAGTGGCCAATACCAAAATGTATCAAGGATGTGCAAAATTCCTGGGATTGGCAAATTACTACCGTCGATTCATTGAGGGCTTTGCATTTATAGCCAGACCTCTGCATGACTTGGTAAAGAAGGACCAATGGTGGAACTGAACAGAAAAGCAGGAAGAGGCATTCCAGGAATTGAAAAGGCGGTTTATAAAGGAGCCAGTGTTGGCGGCACCAGACCTAGGCAAGAAAATGAGGATAGAGGTTGATGCATCAGACTATGCAACAGGGAAAGTGCTGTCAATAGAGTGTGAAGATAGACTATGGAGGCTAGTGGCCTTTCTCTCGAAGTCTCTAAATGAGACTGAAAGAAATTACAAGATCCATGATAAGGAAATACTGGTGGTGATAAGGGGATTGTGTTAAGAACATTGACGATGGACTTCAATTTTTATTTTCCTTTTCATTTTATTTACTTGTCTTTTTCATGTCTCGTCTATTTTTTATTTTTAGAACTAAGGGTAGGGTTTCGTGACAAAGATCATGCTGTCACATGACAGGTCATATCATGTGACACAGTCACAAGTCACATGATGCACAGAAGGATGTAGAAGGTTTTAGAAGGATAATGTTATACAACATGTTGAACACATGTTGACCTTATGGTATACACATGGCTGTTTAGGGTAGGTTAGAAATAGCTAGCATGGACCATGGGTTCTAGGTATATAAGGTAGACTATCTTGTACAGAGCTCTCTATCGAGTTCTCTTGTGTTAACCCAATACAAGGTTCTTTCTATTGACCAACCCTCAGGTCTTTAGTTTGTAACAGATTGGAGAATTGGAGACATTTGCTAGAAGGGGCACAGTTCAAGTTTGAGATCTGGACAGATCATAAGAACTTGGAGTATTTCATGAAAGTACAGAAATTAAACTGTAGATAAGCTAGATGGGCACTGTACTTGTTGAGATTTGATTTTACCCTGAAATATGTGCTGGGAACAAGGATGGGAAAGGTAGATAGGCTAAGTAAAAGACTAGACTAGAGAGTAGGTGTAGATAGAGATAATGAAAACCAGGTACTGATAAAAGACAATTGGATTTGTAGCCTACAAGAAGTAGTAATAGAAGGACTGGAAGTAGAATTACTAGAAAAAATAAAAAAAGCTAGGAGTAAGGATGAGGATGTAATTAGGGTAGTAAGGATGAGGATGTAATTAGGGTAGTAGAAGAGATGAAGAGGGTAAGGGTGAAGGAGTTGCAGGGAAACAAATGGCAGATAGAAAGAGAGTTGGTGTTAAAAGAGAGAAAGGTATATATGCCAAAAGATGAGGAGTTAAGGGGAGAGATAATCTGGTAGCATCACAATGTACCAGCAGCAGGATATAGAGGAAAGTGGAAGATAGTTAAACTGGTCACTAGGAACTACTGGTAGCCAGAAGTAACATGAGATGTAGGGAAATATGTGGAGGGATGTGATTTGTGCCAGAGGATGAAAAATCGGACTGAAGAAATGGCAGGAAAGTTGAAGTTGAGTGAGATACCAAAGAAATCCTGGACGCATATAATAGTGGACTTCATTACAAAGTTACTAATAGTGGCAGGAAAGGATGTGATCCTGGTGGTCTGCGACAGACTATCTAAGATAATGCACTTTATAGCGACAACAGAAGGAACATCAGCAGAAGGCCTGGCCAGGCTGTTCAGAGACAATGTGTGGAAACTACATGGGCTACCAGAAAGTGTGGTGTCAGACAGAGGACCTCAGTTTGCAGCAGAAATGACAAAAGAATTGAATAGAATACTGGGGATAGAGATAAAGTTGTCAACAGCATTCCACTCACAAACAGATAGGCAGACGGAACAAATAAACCAAGAGCTTGAACAGTATCTTCAGTTCTTTGTGGACTATTGACAGAAGGACTGGCCGGAATGGTTGGCATTGGCAGAGTTTGCAGTGAATAATAAGATTCATATAGCAACTAAGGTGTCACCTTTTATGGCAAATTACAGAAGAGAACTGAGAATGGGGGGAGATATTAGAAAGAAAGGAAAAGTAGAAAGTGCAATGGAGTTTGTAGAGAGAATGAAGAGAGTACAGGAAGAGGCAGGGGTGGTGCTGAAAAAGGCATAAGAGGATATAAAAAGACAAGTAGACAGAGGAAGGAAAGAGACCAAGAAATAGAGAAAGGGAGACAGAATAATGTTAAGTACCAAAGACTTGGTATTTAAAGAGAGGCTTGCAAAGAAATTGGTGGATCAATACATTGGGCCATATGTGATTGAGGAGGTGGTATCTACCAATGCAGTCAAATTACAACTGCTAACCTCAATAAGAATTTATCCAGTTATAAATGTCAGTTGGATAGTACAATACAGGGAACAAGTAGGGGGGCAGAAAAAGAAAGAAGGAAAACCAATCAAAATAGAAGAAGTCAAAGAGTAGGAGATAGAAAGAATATTGAACAAAAGAAAAATAAGAGGAGTAAACAAATATCTAGTGCAATGGAAAGGGTTTACGGTGGAGCATGACTCATGGGAGAAGGAAGAGGATTTAGAAAATGCAAGAGAGTTGGTAAATGAGTTCAAATAAGGATTAAGTACAGAAGTAAGGAGGCAAGAAAAGATAGATACGATGGGGAAAAGAGAATTCAGGAGGGAAATATTACTAGAGAAGTATATGGTAAAGTTACTGTACAGATGGGATGATGGAAAGTTTGAGACAGAATATCTGAGGAAGTTGGAAAGGAATTGGCAAAGGTAGAAGTCAGTTTTTCCAGAGAAGAAATCTTAAAGGGGGGATAATGTCAGAATTGCAAGAAGTGGACTTGGTTCTTTTCTCATTTTCTTCCTATTTTCTATTCTCTTTCTCAAGTTATTTTCCTTCTCTCTATTTTTAGTATCTAGGGTTAGGGTTAGTGACAACATGGGTCACATAGCACAGAGAAGATTTTAGAAGGATGATGTCATATCATGTGTAAACCTCATGGCTAACACATGGTTATTTAGGATAGGCTAGAAATGGCCAGCACAGACTATGAGGATTCAGTATATAGAGGTAGATTATTCTGTACAGAGTTTTCTATTGAGTTCTCTTGTGCAAACCCTATACAATGTTTCTTCTTTTGTCCAGCACTAAGAATTTAAGTTCATAACAGTGAGAGTACTTGAGTAAGTGCTCAAAATGTTGAGAGTTTAATTTTCTATAAGTGAAAATATCTTAACTTTGTAACCATGTAGTAGTAATATTATATAGCAACCACTGGGATTCTTGGTTTCTATAATTGGTGTATACCATAGAACTAGCAAGCATTACATTACTGCCAGAACATAAGATCTAGTGATAGACTCTTCAGAGGGCAGGATCTATAGATCTTGCAAGGCCAAGTAATCAGATTAGTTCTCATTGTAAGAGCTATGTCTAGTGATATCCATAACTGGAACTAAAAGGATAGGTCAATATAAGATAAGGAATTAGAGTAATAACAATCTAATCTTGGAGAGCTGATTGGTTAAGAGCTCTGCCTACTGTTTGGCACAAACCCACCTAGTTGGATCAGATTCTAGAGGCTAATTAGTTAAGGGCACATCCTACTGTTTGGTATAAATCTGCCTGGTATACTAGCTGGAATAGAAATAGAACACTCTATATCTCTAGATTGTATAACTTAGAGGTAGTTAGTCATACTGTGGAAACAACTCTTAGTCTAGACTTGTTCTAGAGCACTCACTAGGTTGGTAGGTAACAAGGTAGTGACTTTGGATAGGTTAGAGATCCATACCTTATAGGTATAAGCAAACTACTTGCTGGGGAACAGAAAGATATAGCAGAAAGTAGTATCTCTGCCATAACTGGGCTGTAACAGAATGTGATAGTCTCTCTTCTCTGGCTTGAGAGATCTATATCTATTGTTGGTTTGTTAGTATAATAATGACCAGTTCAGACTTAAGTTGAAGCCAGAGTGTTGGAATCACCTGGAGTGCTATATAGGTGCAACTCTATGCTGACCAGCTTGGCAGGCCTAGGCTGTTAAGTTAAATCTAGTTCTAAATATACCTATAATAGGGAGGTTGTTGGTTAAAGGCTCAGTCTACTATTGACTATTGAACAGACTAGACTGCAAACCAAATAAGAAGGTTTCTTAGCAAAGGAGACCACTGGACATGACAGCACAAAGGAATTAGTAGGTAGGTGTTGTGGTAACCACCAATCATAAAGACTAATAGTAGTACAATAAGTAAATCTCTTAGTAGGACATCAAGTGAGGATCATAAGAGAACTTGACAAGGAGTCCTTGATGTATTGCTATTCTATTTATACTATAGATATATAGTCTGTGCTAACAATAAATAACCCTACCCTAATGTTCATGTGTTATCCATGCTTTTACCATACATCAACCTCATGTCTTCTATAAGGATACTATGTCTTATATATATGCCCTAATGTTATCTTTCTAGACCTTTCTCTCAGAGTCTAGGCTTATGACCTCATATTTATGTGACATGTCATGTGACCACAGTCACATGCCTCTTCATTGTCAAATATCATAAAAAGAAAAGAAAATCCAAAAGAAAGGAAATATTAAATTAAGAAAAATAGATAAAAGAAAAGAAAAATGTTAGTGTCCCAGTGCATCATAATAGTAGGGGATAGCTCCCTACTGAATACTTCCTATGGTTTCAATAAGATTCTCCACAAGGGGGGCCCTAAACTTCACTATTAAGAAAACACTCCATCAAGCTGTTAATATTACTGTAACTGAAGCAGAATTATTTGCCATAAGATATGGGATTAGTCAAGCTATCCAAGTCTCTAACATTTCATGCATTATCATTATTACTGACTCTATTCACATGGCTCAAAAAAATTTTAACTCTACTATTCATTCTTTTCAACCACAATTGATTGCTATCTCTAAAGATCTGAGATTATTCTTTAACAAACACTCCAATAATTCCATTGAATTCTTGGATTGTTCTAGTAATGAAAAGTAGCCACTTCATGCATTGGTTGATAAAGATACTAAAAAATTTAACCCCACTCCTTTATATTTTTGCAAAATGTCATGGGATTTTAGCAAGAAGAATGTGACAACATCATAAGAAACTGGCAGATATCCTTCTAGGTATTTGACTTTAAATGAAGATCATTTCTTAATCTACTAGATGACAACTTCAACTTTATTAAACTGTCATATATCAAAGGTGGTCCATGAATCAAACACTTTGAACACTTGAACTTGTTATATACAAGAATAACAAGAGCAATTACCAATCATACACTAATTAGTGAATATCATCTGAGACTTTTCCCTAGCAAAGATTTCAGTTGTCTATATGGTGAATACCCAATTAAGTCAAGACATTATATTCTCCATGAATATAGGAAGTTTAACAACTACTGGAATCTAAAGAGAAATACTATTAGCTAGTTTGTCTCTTTTCTTGAATATAATCCAAATGTCTTCTTCTTTGAAAAAGACATTACATAGTAAAAGCAGCTACTTCTCCTTCTGATTATATTAGTAGCTTACTCTCTTTCTCTTTCTTCTCTATTCTTCTTACACATTGTGTTGCTCTTATATATTATAGTTACTTTGTAGCTACTACAGTCTGCTACTATGCTCTATATAATAAATTGTTGAATTTTTTAGAAAAAAAAAGAAACATGTGACTGCAGTCACATGATGCATCACATGATATGATATTATAGGTCTGGAACATAGTAGAAGAAACTAGAACAATAATATCAAAGGCATGGCTATAGCATGTTTACCTTGTAGTAATAATATAGTAGACTCATGAATGATACATATAGTTTAGGGTAGAACTTGTACTAGTAGTATATATAGTGTAGGAATACATCAGAGACTTCTTGTAATCTCTATGAGACTCTTATAGCTTAAGACTACTTAGTGCACTATTAATCATTTTGATTAAGTAATTGCCACAACAGATATAATATATTGCATAATGATTAGTAATTACAGAGATATAAGCATATTGATGTAGTGATATAGTTAGTTATTCACTAAAATTAGTCTGATAATTGTTATGATAGCTGTTAACACCATCAGATAGAGATAATGAGTAGTGATCATGTAATAACAATAGTTTGTATATAGACTATTATCTTTTTGTATATAAACCTATATATTTGAGAGTTAGATCTCAAACTTAACAATATTAATCATTATACATGATTCATTATTATTCTTTTAAACTTTTGAATTACTTCTAAACTTCTGAGAGTTTACCCAAGGTTTAGGTATCATAGATAAGTAAGTAATTCATTTTGTGATAATATTGTATAAATGTTTGAAGAGTTAAGAAACACCTTGTTATCAGAACTAAACACTGGAGCAAGGCTGTAGCATTAGTTATAGTATCTGGTTATATTATTGTGATATTTCTAAATAGTAAATTTTGCTCTATAAATTTTGAGATTTTCCAGCTTAGGCTCTTGTTTATAAGGCTTAAACTCTATCTATAGAAGATATTTAGTATAAAGAAGAAATAGAGGCTGCTAAGTTAAGAATATATGTGGTTGTTGTGCTGAAATTCTGCTAACAAAAGGTCATACCAATTATTCTGTTACTTGTTGACAAAAATTCAGAGATATTAATCTAGCTCTTAATTCACAATTTTAATCTGTTCCTGTATTAAATGTAGTTTACACTTGAGGATAAAAGTTTACAAGGTTGGATTGGAGTTTTATAATAAGTATGAAAACTTGTACAAAGGGTAATAATTTTTGTTAGAGCAATATTATAGGCTAACTTCCAAGACATCTGAGATATTTGCTTTCTGACTTCTAGTTAGAATTCTAATTATATTTAGGTATACTTCCACATCTGTACTTATTTATATACAGATCAGCCTCTTATATTTCATCTCTTAGCAATTTATTATCTAAACTCCTGGTAGTTTATTCTAGAAATCACCTCTATAATGTCTTCTTAGTTATTTTCTACATTATTATTTTCCTAGCTATAGTTTTGACTACAGACTTAGTATTTAAGTCCAAGTAGATATTTTTTACTTCTTCAACTAAAATTCAACTAAAAACTATCTAGAATATTCTTTCTCACTTCTTTCTAATATCTTAACTTCTAAAATTACAACTATATAATAGACAGTGAGCACAACATATAAGTTAAGGTTAAGATTATTATCTAAAGTCATATTGTCTATCTATGGATAAGTCTTCAAGCTTGATCTATAATTTGAATATTTTGCTTAACCTCATAGATATTTATATTTGTTTCTAGATAAGTTTTCATACTTGATCTGACTTCTTTTTGTATAACTAATTATGAATAGTCACTTGAAGTGATTTGCTCTGACTATTAGAATTGTAAATAATAGACTCTATTTTATTTTAACTTAAGGTTAGGGTTTAGTATGATGTCACAAACTGTTACACATTTGTCATATGTCATAGTCATATATTACAGAAGAATGTAGAAGATTCTAAAACAATGATATTATACTGTATGTCAACAGTATATAATATGCATCATGTTATGTGATACTTGAATACTAACAATTTTTATTTTTCTTTTCTTTTATTTTTCTGATTTTATATTGATTTTCTTTTTCTTTTTCTTTTTCTTTTGGATGATGAAGAGGTATGTGATATCATAGTCACATGACAGATTACATGATGTAATGTCATAGGCCTAGAACATGGTAGAAGAACCTGGAAGATAATGTTAGAATATATATATACAACATGGTAGCCTTGAAAAGAGAATGAGGCAGACATAAGGTTGTAACATGGACATAAGAGCAGGACTAACTATTAGTAGCACAGACCAAGCATATTTTGTATATATAGGACTTAAATTTAGCAGAGACTCCTTGTTGAGTTCTCTTGAGAACTTCTCACATTATATCTACTTTGAGATTTACTTGCTTGTGCTATCATTTGTCATTGTGATAAGTGGTTACCACAACATACCATTAGAAATATAAAGATTGGACTCTATTTTATTTTTATTTTATTTTTATTTTCTTTCCTTTTTTTTCTACTTCTCTTAGTCTATTCTATTTTTAGGACTAGGATTAGAGATCAGTGGGATGTCACAGGTCACACAGTCACATGATTATGTACTATAATGAAAAATGGTAGAAGGTTCTGGAAGAAATAACATTATACTATATGTTATATATATAATGGTCTTAAGACAAATACATAGTCATTTAGAGTAGACTAAAGTAGTAGTACACAGACCAGTAGTCTAAGGTATATAAGGTAGATGATTCTGTACAGAGTTCTTTATTGAGTTCTCTTATGTTAACTCTAATATAAGATTCTATTTATTGATTAACTCCAAGGTCTTTGAGTTGTAATATGCATGTTTTTTAGAATAGGTTAGGTTTAGTGTAGCATAGACTAACAATCTAGTATATATAAGTAGAATACATTGTACTTAGAAACTTTATTGAGTTCTCTTGTGTTAATCCAATACAAAATTCTTCTTTTATCTTCAATATTTTGAGACTGCCTAGCTTAGAGCCCTCTCTATTTTTTTCTCTTATTATTCTTGACTAATAGTCAATGCAATTATCAGTCATCCTTGGTAGAAGCTGGACCCCAAGCATAAAAGAGAGCTAGTTGTTCAGCACAGATAGTCATAGATAACAGTGTTATAGTATGCTTGAACTCTTATATTTTATTTTTATTTTCTTTTATCCATTTTCTTTGATTTGATTTCTCTTTTTCTTTTCTTTTCTTTTTCCTTTATTTCTTAGATAATAAAGAGGCACACAACTGTGGTTATATGATATGTTATATGAAATGATATCATAGGCTTAGAATCTGGGAGAAGAGGCTAAAAGAATGATATCAAGGTATATATCAATAGTATATAGACTATGTTGTCAAGATTACAAGAAGTGGACTTAGCTTTTTATTTCCTTATTCTCATTTTCATTTTCATTTTTCCATTTTTTGAACTCTAGGGTTAGGGTTGGAGTGATGACTGGTCACACAGTCACATCAGTCACATCAGATGGTGTGGTCACAACAATGATCACAGGATACAAAGGAAAAAAGTAGAAGGTTCTAAAAGAAGTGACATCATATAGCATGAACACTACATGCTGACCTCATGTCTAACACATGGTCATTTAGGGTAGGGTGCACAGTAGTTAGCATGGACTATCTGAATAGGTATATAAGATAGTCTACTTTGTATAGAGCTTTTTATTGAGTTCTCTTATGTTTTACTCTAATACAAGAGTTTTGTTCATTTATCCAACTCTAAGGATTTAAGATCATAACATATGTGTACTAGTATATATAGTATAGGAATACATTAGAGATCCCTTATCAAGTTCTCTTATGATTTCCATGAGATACTTCACTCTTGAGTGGTCTATTTATCATCTTGACTAGTGGTTGTCATAATAGACAGTGACCAGAATCAGGCTACTATCTAGATGTTACTTATTATTTAAGTGGGTGATATTGAGTAGAATACTAGAAGGCTTATATTGCAGATTTACTTGTGACTTATCCATATAGAGTAGTGGTATTGTCTATTAAGGAGTGTTTAGTTTAGAGATTTCCTGCTTAGAAATAATAGTATAACAGTTTGACTAGGACAGTAGTAAGCAGGACAGTAAGATAAGAGTAAGATAAGTAGTCATTAGATGCTGTAAGGTGAACAAGAAGAGTGCTACTAGCATCTACAGAGATGTTTGAAGATGTGTTGGCAGAGTTTGATTTTGAGGTTGGAGCCAACACTGGTCTTGCTCCTCTATCTAGTTTTGATATGAATTAATATTAATTTGACTTAGAGAAACAAATACTGTCTTTTATACAAAAACAAAATAAAATCTAGTGAGAATGCAGGAGTTGTTGATGACATTGAGGAGAAAGGCTGAACCAAAGCTCAGCAATGGATCTCAAGCAGAAATAGTAACACTACCTTTGTTTGATAAAGAAGCTAGCAAAGTTGGAGGTTTTGTAATAGTGTACAAATTGTATTTGAGAATGAGAACAAAAGGATCAATAGTAGAAGAGCAGATGCAGTAGATATTGATGTATATACAAGGAGGAGCAGCAGACTTTGGAAAGAAAATGTGATAGAGGATTTGGAAACAGAAATATTAGAGTTTGAGACAATGAGAAAAATTTTAGAAGAAATAAAGAAAGAGTTTGAAGAAGGAGATAAAGAATGAAAGAAGATAGTAGAGTTGAAGGAGCTTGAACAAGGTCAACAAATCATGAATGAATATATTCAAATATTCAAAAGAATAGCAAGGAATTTAAGAGAAGAATGGATGGAAGGATAAGGAGATGGTTGATAGAGATAGAATGCTCTTCCAAAAGTATCAGACAATGGTATGAGATAGCAGCAAGATTGAATAGAAGTTGTAGAGAAAGTAAGAGAGAAGAAGAAGAAAGAAAGGAAAAGAAAAGGATAGAGGATGAGTGGAGAAGAATTGAGGGAATGAAGATAAAAATAGAGAAAGAAGCAGAAAGAGAGTGGAGGTGATAGGAAGAGTGGGAGAGACAAAGACAGATGAATAGAGAAAGAGCAATGCAGGAAAGGAAGTGTTTTGTTTGTGGAGGATAGGGACATATAGCAAGGAATTGTAGAATAAAGGAATAGAAGGAGGTTGCAACACTGCAATCTTCAAATACATTTGAAGTATTAAGAAGTAGAGTGATGAATAGGGGAGAAGGAAGTGAAAAAGAAATAAAGAAAGATAGAAAGACAGTTTTGAGAGAAGAAAGATTAAAGGAGGGGAAGAAGGAAGTAAAAAATGAAAAATAAGTAGATGTAAGGAAAGTAGGAGAAGAAGAATTGTTGAGGGAAGTAATGGTAAAAATTAGTTTGGAGAGGATAGATATACAAGAAGAGATTATGGTAAAAGCATTGTTGAATAGTAGAGCAACTGGATTGGTGATAAGCTTAGAGTTTGTTAGAAAGCAGCAATTTAAATCCAAGAAAATCAAAAGATATATTTATATGAGGAATGTAGACAGTTCTTTTAACAAGGAAGGATCTATTGAACATACAGTGGAGGTGAATATTTATTATTAGGGACATAAAGAGAGAACAGAGATAGATATGATTGGAGGACAGAAGTAGAGTGTAATCTTGGGAATGCTATAACTAGCTTGCCACAATCCTGAGATTGACTGGAAAACAAAGAAAGTGAAGATGACAAGGTATCCAGAAAAATGTGGGAAACAGTGGAGACTAAAGCAGAGAAAATAGAGGTGGTAAAAGCAAAAGAAAGAAAAAAAGAAGGAAAAGGAAAAGAATGGAAAGAAGAAAAAACCAAAAAAAGGGAAATATGATGAATATAAAGAAGATAGTAGAAGAATGGGAGATTTGAAATAAAGAAGAGAAAGTAGCAAAGTTGGAGAAAAAAGCCTAAAAATTGGTTTCTTCAAGATTTTATAAATAGATCTATATTTTTGGAAAGAAAGCAAGTAAAAGGATGTCAGTGAATAAAATGTGAAATCATGTAATTGAGTTGAAAGAAGTGTTTGTACCAAGAAAAGAGAAGATTTATTTGTTGTTAAAGAAGGAGAGAGAAAAGGTATATGAGTTTATCAATGAATAATTGAAGAAGGAATACATTAGGCTCTCAAATTTGCCACTAGTGTTTTTTGTAGAAAAGAAGAATGGTATGAGACTTTTTTTTTTTTTTAGGTCAACAATTTATTACATGGGGTGTGATGGCAGTCCATGCCTACAGGAGGAATTATGTATGGAGTATCAATACCCTAACCTTTTTTTATGCAATTATCCAACACAAAGAACTACTAAGGAATTGAACTCATAATCTCAAGTAGGTTTGAGGTAGACATAATACACATGGATGGGGACTCTTCCACTATGCCATCTCTTCCCCCTAGAATAGTATAAGACTATAGATATTTAAATGAATAGGCTATAAGAATAATTATTCTTTATCTTTGATTTCAGACATAGTAGAAAATATAGGCACAAAAAAGTATTTACTAAATTAGATTTATAGTAGAGGTATAATAATGTACAGATCAAGGAGGGAAATGAGTGGAAGGCAGTGTCAAGATCGTTGACGATGGACTCTATTTTATTTTCCCTTTTCATTTTTATTTTACTTTTCTTTTCTTTTCTTTTCACTTTTCTATTTTTAGAACAGCTCGGGTTAGGGTTGATTGGTCA
>Ga0157364_1003134_pt1 | contig 15910 bp, 6 predicted proteins | sample AttsexASBM2_FD_111476 | JGI IMG/M metagenome (GOLD analysis project Ga0157364, IMG submission 111476) | Fungus gardens microbial communities from leaf cutter ant in Ribeirão Preto, State of São Paulo, Brazil - Atta sexdens ASBM2 | ecosystem: Host-associated > Fungi > Mycelium > Unclassified ...
CCACAAAAAGGCGGGAAAATATATAAAATTTAAATTGTTATTTCGGTTGTATCAAATCTAAAGCTCAGAACTTTTTTGTACACCTAATATATATATATATATATATATATATATATATATATATATGAAATATATACTCTGCGAACTTTTAATTTTTATTTTTTACTTTACTTTTATGTAAAGAATGATTAGAAAAATCCTATCGTGTAAAAAAATTTATAATTTTACTTTAAAAAATAACAGTAACCTCTTTGTAACTTTCAAAAACTATTTTTCGAAAGTTTATTTTGTCATTATTACTCTTTAGATCATACAACTTTAGATCATATTTATATCTCAAACATTTTTTATAAATTTAATACGATAAAGAAAGCCAAGATCGATCAAAATTTGAATGTTACAAATAATACATTCTTTTATTAAATCAATAATATATTCTTTTATTAAATCAATTTATAATATAATAATTCCTTCTACATTAAATTAGAGGTCCTAGGTTCGAATCCTGAAGTAATATTTTTCACAATAAATTTTTTTCTTTCTTTCTTTCTTTCTTTCTAATTTAATTTAGGAGAGAGTTAGTAATGTCTCAAAATGATTGTGTTGAAACCGAATGTTATCGGCTCGGAATTATATCTGGAATAAATTGATTTAATAAAAGAATATATAACGTATTTTAATTTGTAATTATTTGTAACATCCAAAATTTGACCGATTTTGGCTTTCTTTATCGTATTTGATGTATTCACATATACGGTCGTGCTTAAAATTCTTAATATGTTTTTTACAATTTAGATTTAGAACGTCTATACAAGGGTTAATGAACTAAGCACGCTGACAGTGCAACAATTGTTTTTTAATCCACAATTTAAATTACATCTATTATTCTATACGATTCGATTTTCATAGGACACATAACTTATAAATAATCAATTATACTTATTCATATAAACTCAGTTAAAAAGTTGCTAAATTATTGTTTTTATTTTATAACTCTAGCTTTTTTTCATGTCGTTTTAGTGAATTAAATTAATAAGAGTATCCTGTATATATATATATATATATAGAGTTAATTAAAAGTAGGTATTATTAATTGAAAAATTAATTTTGTACATTTAATCACAAATATATTCAAACACAGTACAATCTTATTAATTAAATTAAGTTTTTTCAAAACAATCTTATTATACATTTATTAAAACATAATATTTTTGCAAATTGTTAAATATTTGTTTTGATTCTGACTTAATATAAAGTTGAATTAGAAAATATTTTTGTTTCAGTAATTTTTTCTGTTATTTTCAAATTATTTAGTGATTTTTTTAATGTTACAAAGTAAGATTTGTTAAAGAATTATTTTCAATATATCCACTGTATATATATATTTATTTTATATATATATATTTTTTATATATATATTTATATATTTTTTTTATATATATATTTTATATATATTTTATACATATATTATATTTATTTGGTGCGTATTAATAATTAAAAATGATAAAATGCATAAAAATAGTAGAAAAAATTATTGAAGTAAAGATCGAAAAATTATAGGAATTTAAGAATGCAATAAAAAATTTTTTAATTTATTTTTATTATATTTCATACACATGCTCACGTGCACGCACGCATGCATGCATGTATATACCTATTGAAAAATTACATTTAATGAATAACGCAATGTCCGGATGCAAGAGATATATTTAAGATAAGAAAGAATTAAATAAAGAGAAATTATATATTTCGAACAGTCTGGTAAATGTTGTGATTCATTACAATATACTGAAAAGGCGCGATCGATATAGCGGCGCGCACGGTAAAACATATATTATCCGCGAGAGATACTCAAGTGGATGACAAAATGTGTGCGATGTGGCGTCGCAACGCGATAATTCTACGTTCAATAAATTGGAGATGCGATAAATTGACATGTAGAAATAAACATGTTAAAATAACATTATGACATCAAGGGAATGGATGTTATATACAACGAAAAAGGATGAAATGATCTGCGGAGATAGAAAAATGAGAGAGAAACGTGATGCAAACGCGTTGCCGGAAGTGTCAGGAGGGGTTTCAAACGCAAAGAGGGAGGTTTGTCCGATGGTGCAAACGGTGGAACGCGAAATGCGAAGAGCACGCGTGAGTAAAGGATGGTAGGAGGTTATAACCGACAGATGGTGGGGGAGAACTCGATGAGGTGGCGGAAGAGAAGGGGTTGATACGGACTTTAGACAGCTAGCAATGGCTCAGTTTGCTTCCGTTTCGTGTTATGTGAGGTTCTCGTGTGTTTTCATTTGCAGCTATCATTCCGCACACTGATCCGTTTGAGAAAGAGAAGCTTGCTTCCTACTGTCGCGTAACCTCTTGTTTCGCCTGAGGAAATTCGCAACGAAATAGTTCACGCACGGTGTATATCGTTACAGAAAGTGTTTATAAGTGCGTGTATGAGGTGCCTGGTATTTCGTCGAGTGCTTTGTGCTTTCGGGATAAACTTCACGCATGATTACGGATAGAAGATCATGTTGACGAGAAACCATTGCTGTTTTCTTGTTTCACTGTTGCTTCTTTTTGGATGTATCCAAGGTAAATAATCATGTCTTGTAATTGATTCTTTCTCTGTAACAAAGTTTACTCATAATATTACTTCTATTAATTGTATTTGATTAATTTACGTTTGAATGATCGAGTTAGTTATGTATGGAATTTTTTCTTTATTTACTTAAAGATTATCTGTTTGGCCAATTCAGTCTAAACCATAATAAAAATTAATAAAATTACGAAGAAATTGACATTACATATACATAAAAAATTTTAAACATAATAATTATGTATAATTGCAAAGATCAACGATGTTAACAATTAATGTTTAATGCATTTAATGATAATCATACATTAATATTTTACTTAAACAATATACTACCGAAGAATGTTATAACTAAACTGTAATTTTTCAGAATTATTTCTACTATACTCTATGATATTTTATGTCTAGTGAGGTCTTAGTTTATGAACACAGTAAAAATAATATTTGATATGTAAATAGGATAAAATATTATAGGTATTAGAACCATAACAATTTAATATTAAAATATTATAGGTATTAGAATCATAACAATTTTTTGGACAGTATTAAATAATATTAAATACTAATGAAATAGTATTAAAAAATGCTTAAAATAAATCATAATTACAATATTTTTTTATTTTTTGGTGTTGTTTAACTAAGTAATGAAAATGTCCTTTTTATAGCAAAAACTTATCGGAAGAAACAATATAATATAAAGAGGCAAGGAAAATCTCGCGGACAATAAATATGAAATTTATCAAATTAAAATTCGGAAATATTTTATACATAAAGTTCAAATTTTCATCTATCTTTGCATTAAAGTTTAGTATGTTTTACGAATGTATGCATACCGTATTTTTACTAATTTTTGTGCAGATTCAAGGTGTTCACAAATGCATAGAATGTACGATATGCGGACGCAGTCTCTTGGAATATTTGAATTATTTATTATTAAATATTTTTGGACATTTGTACAAAAATTTGATTCCATTATAGATAAGCGTTGTTTAAACATGATGTACATGTGAATTCTTGAAATGCATATTTTACAAAATATATAACTACATTGCTTGTGCAAAGATATTTTCCCAACGCAATATTGGATGTGTTGCAAAATACTAAATATTTAATAGTAAACCAAAATGTAATGCTTTGAAGATAAAATATTGTACATTTAAAAATATTATAAATAAAATTTACTTTTGCTGAAATAAAAATGAAATGATTCCTCTTTGACTGATAGTATTTGTTTATTGGTTATATTGTACGCAATATATTATGTTTAATAACATTTTGCAATAGAACCGTAAACTTACAATCAGTGATGTTTTTAAGGTTGCTTCGGTGTAAAGAAAATAAAATTGAGAGAGAGCCCAAGCATTATTATTAATTCAAAACGATTCTTATACAACGTAAATCAGTAATATTGCAGCAAAAAATTCATAAATGTATACCATGCAACAGAATCTACAGAAGCCCAGGGATTTCGAAGATTATGAGGGCCTGTCGGTGCGTCACATAAGTTGCACTGTGATGTTAAAAACGTTCCTTACAATTAAAATTGTCATTTAATTTCCTTTTGCATAATGAGATCTGATTTTTTATTTAAAATGTCGTATCTTCATCTTTATTATTAGCATTAATTCTTTTGTAATTTGTGATTCTTAATCTTTAACACTTTGAAATATCTTTTATATCGATACAATCTATATAATAGAATATTGTATAATTTAAAATATATTAAAATAATGTTACAAGAAGCAAAAATAACAAAAATAATAATAAGTAGAAGAACAATAACAATAACTGAACTAACGAAAATCGATTTATAACGTTTAAAGTTCCGCGCCTTACTTGCAACGCTTATAAATATTGTTGATAATACTTGTTCCTTTGTGACTTATAAAATACAACAATAAGCAAGGAACAGTTCATAATCGAACAATAAATGGAAGTTACAAAAGATTGAATAATTTATTAAATGCAAAGGAACATTAAAACAACGATTCAAAAAAAGACATTGTACATACGTTTCAAATCAACGAATTCTTCTTCAGCAATTTTCATATTCGTATTAAAATACGCAGACCGATTAGACATCAAAAACGTGATACGCTGTATTTCATTACAGGAACTGCGTGTTGTACACACTGAAGTTGGTTTATGTTGAAGTTCTGTTTTTTTCATGTGCTTGAATTAATCATCTTTACAACAAATAATCAATCGGATCTTCGTTGTCAAGTGAAGAGATGTTGAGGCTATCTAATTAGATTCGATAGATAGACAGATTTGATAGATAGAGTGTCTGATAAGTTTTGACAAAGCGTTCGTGTATAGATAGAGCGGACTAAACTTAGTCGAAAAGTCCTCTATCATTTTGCAATTTTCGCAATAATTAACAAGATATTAATTATTAAAAATTGCTAAATTTTTGTCTTAAATAATTTTTTACTTAAATACTGTCAATTTTACAAAAAAATAGCAAGATACAAAAATTATTGTTATTATAATGTTATTTTCTTCTCATAAAGTTCTCTTCTCATAAAGAGAATTTTTTCAGAATTTTTTCATATCGTATTATTGATAAAAATAAGAAAATGTAGTACTGAAAAGCTTATAAAAAATTCTGAAAAAATTCTTAGAGTTTTATGAATAGAAAATAAATAATTTTTATATCTCGCAGTTTTTCTGTAAAATTGATAGTATTTGAAAAAAATTATTGAAGATCAAACTTTGGCAATTTTTAATAATTAATGTTTCGTTGACTATTAAAATTGCAAAATGACAGAGGACTTTTCGACTCAATTTAATCCTATCTATACATGACTACTACAGCGCTTTGTCAAAACTTATCAGACACTCTGTATAAGTATATAAAATTATCACAAACTGTCAGAGGTGAGTCAATTAATAAATTATTAAATATTGAAAGAAGATAAAGTAATTAAAACAATAAAATTATTAAAAAACTTACATGAAAAAACAGGATGTCTTACTGAGATGTGTTAATAGTTGAACATATGTATTCAAATGAAAGTTAGCATAAAGTAACGAAAGAACAGGACATAAGGTTGAACATTTATTATTGCTGTTATTAAAAAGATAGCTATATGACTTATCTAAACTAAACATTCTATCTTTTAGGAAGTTGATACCTATATTTTGTTTCTTGATGTATAACTTCTCTAAAATTTTATTGTAATTGGTTTCAATGTCTAAAATTAAAGAATCTTCCAATCGAAGGTATGTTTTGTAATTTAAAATATGTTCAGAAATGATGGAATGTCTAAAAGAGTCATACTTTATATTATTGTATGTTTATGTTCATTGACACGTGTTTTGTGTTGTTTCTTTGTCTGTTTTATATACATAAGACGTCTCACAATTGTTGCAATTAATCTTGTAGATAACGTTTTGAACCTTAGATTTTTACATTTTGTCTTTATATATTTTAATGAAAGAATTTAACTTATTTAACCAATAGTGTTCTAACCGATAGTGAAGATAGAATTGTTGGAAAACGAAGATACAGTGTAGAAGACTTTAGGTATAAAAGGCAGTACAAAAAACTTTATTATTCTTGTTGTTATTATTATTCGGATTCAACGCTCCGTCAACGCTCCGTGGTGGTTTCAATATGCAATTGCTTTGTATTATTGCTTTGTATTATGCTTTGTATTCATAATTCTTTTTTTTTTCAAACAATTGAAAATTAGGATAGGAATTTTTTAGTAAAATATTGATAATTACTTCAAGATTTTTTTGATGGAAGGTGGGGTGCAATGTTGTGCAGTACCTAGGTATTGTAACTAGATACAAATTTGCATACCTTGGAACTGTACTTTGGAACTGATTTTTAGTACTTATACCTATTTCTAGGTACCATTTCTTGTGTATCGGTACATACTTATATTTAGGTATACTTTAGTTATTTTTTGAATGACTTTCCTGCACTAAGAACCACTTCATCAACGTCGGTTACTTGATCGGCCAATTAAATTTAAGAATTGCCACAACTGCTAAACTGAAAACTTATCATTTGAACCATTGTGATTAATTCACTATGAATCGGAGCCTACAGAGTAACAGTGAGAGAAACCGAGAGAAGGTTCATACATACCTACATTAGAGAGCCTACAATAAGAGAGTCGCCAACTCACTACATGATCCGAATCATGCTCCGATAGCTTTGATGGGCTCGAAAAGGTTAGAGTGACTCACGGTGTTAAATTGTAGGTCCCATATCATTCGATATATGTTTCTAGCCCTCAGACTGAGGATTGATCATTAGGTTAATCACCACTTTTAATAAGTAACAATAATACCACTTTGATCAAAAAGTTCCCGGAATTCACCAGGTGATGCTCTGAGTCAGTTGATTTGAGCTGATCTGTTTTTTCGTTAGGTTGCCACATCTATCATTGATATCCCACCAAATTTTATCACCATAGCACTTGACATTTGTAAAAGTTACGCCGTCTTGAGTACATCTACCTCTGCACTGTATTTTCGATTTTTTACAGTTTTAAAAATGGAGTTGAATTTGCAACAACGAGTGAATTTTTGATTAAGAATGAAACGAATATCATCCAACAGCCATCGAATTCACTTGATATGGTTCCTTGCGATTTTTTTCTGTTCGATCGAATCAAAAAACCATTTGGGAACGCATTTTAACAGCCGAAAGGAGGTAATGGAAAAATCGAAGACGGCTCTGATAGCTATACCGACAATAGAGTTTCAGAAATGTTTCGAGAGCTGGATCAAACGCTGGCATAAGTGCGTTGCAGTCAATGGGGAATATTTTGAAGAGGATAATATCACTTTTGATGAATAAAACTTGTATTTTGAATTTTCTGAATGAATTCCGGAAACTTTTTGATCAAGGTAGTAGTAGAGTTTAATAACAGTATAGTACTACACCAAGTATTACATTTTAATAATAAGTAAATGTGTATTATGTATGTGTCAATGGATAAATTAAAATAGTTTTATAAATTAAATTTATTTGCATAAAATATTTATATATGTATATAAATATATGTATAATATATATGTAAAATATATGTATAATAACTTAATATTATATTACGTACAGATATATAGAAATGTATAGATCATATCTATCATAAACAAGCTGTTGAAATCAACATTTCGATGTCAAAATAACATTAGAAACGTCATTTTGTCATCAAAATACAATTTATTTTGAGATTTTATGTTAAAAATAAAAGTAGTGTTAGATACATTTAAAATATCTGTACCTAGGTACCTCTATTTTATTTTTTTTAGTATTTGTATTTGTACCTCGGTACATTTTTTCTACAGTATCTGTACATAGATATTGAAAATAGAGTACCTTGCACAATATTGGTGAGGTGTGAAAGAAGGATTTCTCTTTTTACTAAGCTGAACAGAACCAATTTATTGCGGATAAGATAATTAGTTGAAAATGAGATATATCTGCCTATTTTTATGGTACTAATCTATTGCAATTGTTGTTTTTTCAACTTTAAAAAGAAGATCTAAGAAATTGAGTGACCTATTGTTCTCAATTTCCAAGATAAATTGCAATCTGTCATGGAAATTGTTAAAAGTACACAGAACGTTAATCTGTTCTCTCGGCGCAGTCATGATAATGTCATCCACGTATTGTAAATAAATGATAGGATTAAAATTTAAAGCATTCAATACTTTTTTCTCTAAATTGTAAAATTAATTTAGTTAATATGGAAGACAAGGGGAATCCTATTGTCCCGAAAACTTGATAAATTTTATAAAGAAAAAAAGTGTTAAAGAGAAAATAAAACTAAGAAACCTCCATAAAATCATTTATGGGAATGTTCGATGGGAATTAGACGAAATTTAAAAAGTCTATTTTTTTCCAATGCTGTAGATTGAGAGGAAGATTTGTGCACATCGAAATTACATCTAAGGATCAAAATGAATTGTCAATCATTATTCCATTAAATGACTTGAAGCCTAGGAATCAAAACTATTAACATGTTTAGGATTTTTTTCCATTCTGATTGAGATGCAATGATTGAGTGAAAGAAAGATATTATGGGATAAAGCAGTGTTAATCGATGAAACAGTGATTCTAAATATCTTTTTTTGTGGATTTTAGGAAGGCCATATATTCTTGATAGAATAGAAGCACTGGAAAATAATGAGATAAAGTTTTCTCGAAATTATTCTTTGTCTAATGTATCTTTCAAGATTCCATTCAATTTTTTCTCAATTTTAATAGGATTGCTGTTTATCAGAATATATGTATTCTTGACTTGTAATCATTTTCAATTTTTTAAATGTAATCTTGTTTTTTGATCGCCATAGTTGCAATGCTCTTATTGGCTTTTATAAAAATAATGTCGTTATAAAATGTTATAAAAATGTTATAAAATGTTATAAAAATAATGTTTTATAAAAATAATAATCGGGATTATCTTCACAAAACTGTGTGTTTTAAACAAATCAATTTCAAACTTTATTTTTCCCTTCCTTATATGAAAAGTCATGAAGCTTAGAGATTGCAACATCTCTAATTTTGGAGTTTGCTTTATCGTTAAGTATTTATTATAATGTTCAAGACCTTTAGTGAATTTATGCACTGATAAATTTTTGTTAAATAAAGATGATTCGGGCACATAAAATAGAACTTAAACCAACTTCAGTATGTACAACACACAGTTCCTGCGAAAAATAACATTTCAATCGCATCATTTTTGATATCTAATCAGTCTACATATTTTAATGAGTGAATCGATACAAAAATTACTGAAGAAGGACTCGTTGGTTCCGAATCGTACAATGTTTCTTTTCTGAATTATTGATCGTTGTTTTAATGTTCTTTTGTATTTAATAAATTATTGAGTCTTTTGTAACTTTCATTTATTGTTCGATTATATATTGTTCCTTGCTGTGCCCAAAACGAGCGAATTTTATTATAAAATACATTATAACGGATGAAATTTCAAAGACAGAAATCTACATTAAATTAAGATTCGTTGGGTAAAAACGCTTGAACATGTATCAACATATTTTTGATACGGATTTTCAAAAGACATAAATTGTCCAAGTAGGCAATCAATTTTTCCTTGTCATTTTCAAATTTAATTATTTTATTTTTATTAAATATTGTAATAAATGTGTTACAATATATATCTATTAGCATTTGTAAGTTATATATCGAGAATACTCGCAACATTTTATCTATTTTCCAAGAAGATAAAAAAAAATTTTTTTTAATTTTGAATTATTTATGCGAATCGAGAACATTATAACTAAAATATTTCTGTTTTTTTCTTTTTTTATAAGTTCTTCAATTGAATTTAGAAAACATGCTTAACCTTCAAAAACATTTTGAGCATTTTGTAACATAAACGTCAAACTCGTAATGGCATACTCAAGTTAACTTTGATTGCTCAGAACATTCTTAAGAGGAACATACGAGATTTTTTCCAATCAAAACATCAGACAAAAAGGAATATAATTATTATATAACAAAAGAAACTTTAAAGTAAACAATAGTTTCGAAAAAAACTACAGTTTGAAATTTGCTTATTTTTGTAGGATGAAATAAGTGATGTTTCAATTTTATTAATTAGTGTATTTTGTAGAAAATATTGTAATATATATTATTACAATACAATATTATAATTCGCTAAATAAATATGCGGCCTCACCACGAGAGGAGTACTCTTCTTGTAAGGAAAAAACGTTTAGGAACTTCTATAAGAAAGAATGCAAAATCGAGCAAGTCTCCTGGAAATTCCCAATATTTTTTGAATGCGCTTTCTAGGGCTCCGAATATTTTTTGATTATAACTTTATTGTATGTATTTTGGAATACATACAATAATATGATAAGCAATAAGTTAGTAATTAATAATACAACTGGAATAATTATTGAAATATTACACAATGTTATTGCAATATGTATGCAATATTTTTATTTTTGCGGATAGGAATATTGCATCGATGTTTTATAAAATATTGCAATCTTTTGAACTAATATTGCTGCAATATTTCATGTCATTTCATAAAAGAAAACATGTACATGTGTCCCAACAATCGAAGTATAGAATATAATACTTTATGCTAAAACAAGCAACTATTCCGTTAGCAAAATTGCGTCCGACGAATAATTTTTGCAGAAGAGCAGATTAAAGTTAACGAATGAGCGCTCTTGGCTAGGTGCTCAAGGTTTTGCTGACAATTTTAATTAAAAATCGAAAATAAGTCGTTGGAAAACAATTTATTAAACGGATAATTTATCAAACAAACAATTTATCAAAAGAAAATTGGAAAACACAATTGATCGAAAGGACAATTGATTGAAATGACAAATGATCGAAAAGACAATTGATTGAAAGGACAATTAGTCATAAAGACAATTGATTGGAAAGAAAATCTATGAACAGAACAATTATAGATCTCGTTTTGTTCCTCAAACAAAGGGAAATGTAGAGTAGACCTCCTTGTTGAAACCCATATACAGCGGTATAATTATAGAAGTCGTGCATCCTATTATCAACTGTCGGATTACCGATTCATAGATAATAGAATGGCGCTACATAGGGAGCGGGAGCGTGATGCATCTTCGCGTAGTGTTAATTTTCTTAGATTCAAGTTTTTCCTTGTAGACAATCAAGTTGTCTCGTGCTTCCTAATAAAGCATTCTAAGTTTTCAACCAGTTGCATTAATCATACCAATTCTCAACAATTATTGGTGCCCATCGTGGGGGATATAAGAAATCAGAAAACCGTGAGTGGAAACAGACAGACATATAAAGAGCATTCCAGAAATCTTCGCTGTAGCAGTGAACGGAAAATATGGCGGATTTGAAGAAAACGAAAATAACACGAGCTCGAATCAAAGGGCAAGTGACACAGATCTTCAATTATATCTCAATGAAACAAGGTATCACATTTTAGCAAGCAGAGATATTGTCACAAACTGGAAGAATTGTAGGCAGCATTCAACGGAAACCAGATAGAACTGGAAGTATTACGCACAGTAGAGGATGAGCACTTGGAAGATGTAATGAAAGAGAAAGAAAGAGATAGAATCTTCGAAACTATGTATTACGAAGCATTGCACATAGATTATATGAGCACTCAATCAGAGTCAGCTCTGAGCTCTGATGCACAATCATCAAAAGAAACGGAAAAACCGATGGCTGCATACTGTAATTTTGTTTCTTGTAAAGATCAAGCGAATTATTTTACACAGAATAATGTTGCATTAACAAATAGTTGCAAGTCAAGTTCACATTCACTAATTATTAGTTATCGCTCAAGTATACGTTCGAGATATTTAAGGAAAGCAACATCAATGTAATTTTATTAGACCTGGATTCACAATCGTACTTAGTAACAAAAGAGCTAGTCGATAAATTGAAATTACCATGCAAGAAAACAAATCAAATCATTAACGACATTATACAATGTTCACGGATGTTAGATATTATTACGATTTATAATGGATGATAGAACACCAGTTTCTGTGTTGAGTCACATTGTACAAGCCTTAAAACAAAGATAGATAGTTTGTTTGGACTTTCTACTATAACAGAATGATTGCCACAAGTCAAATTGAATAAAAGGAACATTATGTTACCTGAAAACTACAGAAGCAAATCCTTCCTTCAATAAGGCAAAATCGACTTAATAGGTGGTAGCTTATTTTGGAAATTATGGTGTGTAGGCCAAATACGAAGAAGTCGCGGGAACTCGACCTGACAAAAAACTTTCCTCTCAGGATGGGTAATTGGAGAGATAGTACACACGAAATCCTAACATATCCTCGACATCTTTTGTTACGAATTAAGCTCTACATGAACAAATCGAAAAATTTTGGAGACAAGAAGATATTCAGGAATCGCGTTTACTCAGCAAGAAAGAAAATTATTGCAAAGAGCAATTTATTAACACATATTTACGAGAACTGGAAGGTTCGTAATTAGTTTACCGAAAGATTCACACATTTTTCTCGCGACTCAAAGAAAACGGCATTGAAGAAGTTATTCGCGAAAAAAGGTTTAAACGGCAGCCAGCCCTCAAAGAAGAATAATACATTCGCTTTATGGAAGAGTACAAGGATCAAGGACTCATGAGTGCGTCTTGGAATATCGTCTCAAGCGACGAGTCATTGTATTTTATATCACATCAGTCCGTTCTTCGAGAGCACAAACACGAAGCTCAAGATGGTGTTCGATTGGTCAAGACGGATAATGGAAGATTTAACGACATATTGCTGCCTGGATCTAACTTACAAAACAACTTGTTACATCTCATGTTATGATTCTAAACTTATTTATATACCTTAACAGCCGATATTTCGACAGATAACGATAGCAGAAGAAGATCACAAACTTCAGTTAATCCTTTGGCGCAGTCTAGAAATTGAACTTGTAGAGATATTCACTTTAAATACGGTCACATATGGAACCGTCTGTACTCCCTATTTGGCACAGCGTTGCTTGCGACAATTAGGAGAAGAGAATGGAAGATTATTCTCCTTGCATAGAAGGCGCTACAATCAAATTTACATGAACGATGTGATCACTGGAATAGATAATCTCGAGGAAGCTATTAGAGTTGCTACAGAAGCAACTCATGACACTACTAGGGAAAGGGCAATTTCCTTTAAGGAAATGGAGATCAAATCACGAGAAAATATTGCAAATTTAACAATGGATAGCAAGTCCGATGAATTATTGATATAATGAAGAAGAGCCCTTGAAAACACTTGAATTGCTGCGGAATCATCGAACGGATTTCTTACACTACAGTATAAAGGGTATGGATTTTCAGAATCACTAAACGCATTGTGTTGTTGGAGATATCAAAGGTCTACGACCCATTAGGACTTCTTGCCTCCGTACTTATAATCTCCAAAATCTTCATGCAGAAGCTACAGTCCTTAGATATCGGATGGGACGAAAACCTGCCATAAAGATATCTACACTCAATGGAAAAGTTATCGTTTATCCCTGAATCAATAAGTAAGCTTGGGATTCCTCGTTGTATAAAGGAGGGCAACGCGATGAGGAAAATTGATTTATTTGAATTCGGAGATGCATCTAAGAAGGCCTACGGCGCTTGCATTTGCAAAGACAGCAATTTACAATCAAAACTCTTATGTGTTAAATCGAAGCACCCTTAAAGGGTATGATAATAATTGCAAGGTTGGAGTTGTGCGGAGCTCTTCTGGTAGCTCAACTCTGCCACGAAGTATGTGAGGCGCTAGACAAAGCAGTCAACGACATTCAATTGTGGACAGACTCAATCGTACTGGGATAGATAGGAACCTGCTTCAGAACTTCGAAGACTTTTTTAGTTAACAGAGTATCAAAGATACAACAGCTTTCGACAAAAGAATCATGGCATCACATAGCGTCTAGTGATAATCTTGCAGATGTTCTATCAAGAGGAGCTACAGCACAACAATTAAAGAATAGTAGCCTATGATGGTACAGGCCAACTCAGAAAGTTTCGCTCAGAAAGGGTCGGAGCTTGAAAACATCCCCGAACTACCTGACAGACGGGCGGAGAAAATCACTAGTCTAGTTGCAATTTCTTCACATTCGATTCTACCTAGTATATCTTCGTTTGAACGGCTTGTAAGAATTATGTTTTGGTGTTATAAATTCTGTCATCATAATAAACAAGTTGGAGATCTCACTGTCAAAGACTTGAATAAAGCGGAAATGGCTAATACAAGGGTAGTCCAACGTGAATTCAGGAGTTTCACTGTCTTCAGTGAAAGTGTGTACTTAAAAGGGACAGTAAGTTGATCACACTAGATCCGTTCTAGATAAGCAGGACTTAATCCGTGTGGGAGATCGTTTATGGCATGCTGACTTGTCGGAGGAGCCGAAGCATTCCATCATACTGCCATCAAGGCATCACATAACTAACTTGATATTGAAGGAAGAGCATTTAAGATTGTTTCATTGCGGAGTTGAACAACATCATATTAGCATCAAGTAGAAGAAGAGAAACTCACAAGGCTCATGCCTAAAATGTTAGAACGCGTCTTACTAATCAGTGAAGATGGAGGACCTGCCCAAGGAAAGGATAACCGAATATGTATGCTCATTTGTTATTAGGAGTAAACTACGCGAGGGATCTATATTCATTAAGGAGAGTCGCCTTAGGGGACATATCCCTTTTCAAGGCCTACGTAGCTTTATTTATCTTAATAGAGCCATTCATCTCGAATTGGTCACAAATTTGACGACGGAAGCGTTTATGGCAGCCCTTCGTCATTTTACTGACAGAAGAGGAATTTGTTCCCGTTTACTACCCGATAATGGCACCAATTTCATAGGCGCCTCGAGAACTTAAGGAGTAATACGCATTTTTGAAGGAGAAAGAAGAGATATTATATAGACGCAATTAGCTAAGTAGAAGATAGAGTGATCCTTTATTCCTCCATGAGCTAATTTCGGGGGTTCATGGCAGTAAAGATAGTAAAAAGACATTTTAACGCGATAACCAAAGGCTTGATTTTAATGTTGAAGAATGTTACATTCTTCTCATTGAGACTGAAGCAATAGTAAACTCGCGACCAATAACTCCATGTTCGAACGATTCTCAAGATTTATCTGTATTAACACCCGCTCATTTTCTGATGGGAGATTTTTTGTTTCAACTTGCACAGAAGGATTATATTGATATTCCTGATAGGTATTTAAGTCGTTGACAATACTTTTAAAAGGTGCGGAAAGATTTCTGGCGACGCTGGCAGACCGAATATCTGGTAGAACAATAACGTCGCAGTAAGTGGATTCGTGGAACTGCAGCCCTGTCTAAAGGAACTCTAATACTAATCAAGGATAATCGATCGCCATCTCTCCAATAGAATATTGGAAAGATTCTGGATATATATTCCAGAGACGATGGTGTGACCAGAGTAGTCACTGTGAGAACTGCTCAGAGTCAATTCAAACAATCATCACGCAGCATCTTTTCTCTGCCTATGGAGGATGATATCTCTACGTTGCAGAGCAATTGATTCTACAATACAAAACAAGAAGACTGTTATTATATCCGATCTGATGTATCAAATTTAGCGTATTATTTTTGAAAGATAGTCTTTTAAAAGGAGAAGAACTGTTATCGATTATGATGGATTATTGATTGATAGGTAATAGAGTGACAACTCTTGCTACTTGCGTAGCTCTGGGAGCGGGAGCGTTGCGCATCTTCGCGTGACGTTAGTTTTCTTAAATTCAAATTTTTTCTTGTTTGTAGACAGTCAAATTGTCTCGTGCTCCTCAATAAAGCATTTTAAGTTTTCAACTCATTACATTAATCCACCATACCA
>Ga0157364_1003135_pt1 | contig 15907 bp, 6 predicted proteins | sample AttsexASBM2_FD_111476 | JGI IMG/M metagenome (GOLD analysis project Ga0157364, IMG submission 111476) | Fungus gardens microbial communities from leaf cutter ant in Ribeirão Preto, State of São Paulo, Brazil - Atta sexdens ASBM2 | ecosystem: Host-associated > Fungi > Mycelium > Unclassified ...
AGAGAGAGAGAGAGAGAGAGAGAGAGAGAGACGAGGATAACGCTCTTACTCGCCTCCTTGTCGCGATGCTCACATTTTCGGTAAAGATACAGGCGCGAGACCAATGGCCGATAACGTACACGCATGTATTTATTTATATTCACGCGCGAATCGAAATTCCTATCTACGGGTATTTCGATGTCGAATACCGGCTGATGAAGTTATCGGAATAGCGTGGCGCGATACGCCGTAATGAGAACAATGCGGCGCTCCTCGAATATTTACCAACCTCACGGAATTCTGCAATAGCGCACGGCCGTCACGCTGAAGCGACTACTACGCGAATTCCACGGATTAGCGCGCCGATTCCTCGATTAATTTAATTAAAAATGAATACCCGATGGAAATAATCTCTCTCTCCTCCCCCCCCCTCTCTTTTCCCTTCCCCCACTCCATCGGTCGCACTCGGATCCGTGCCCACATCCGCGCTCGCGACCGCGCACTCTCGCAAAATCTCGTTCGCTCTCGTAAAAATCGTAGCTCGTACGTGCTCGCAATTATATCGGGATTAAACCAATTATTATCACAAGCGCGACGTTACATACCGTTATCGACTGGCGTTTTCAAGTTCGCGATATTCACATTGTGTTAATATTAAAATAAGATCATAAAATTATTACAGCAATCTCGCGAGCGTACATAATCGTATCGTAACGTGGATTGTTGACTTGTCATATTTTTACATAAAACGGGAAAAGGTACCGCTTTCATTACGAACAAGTTATGATATTATTTGATAAAGTGTTTTAATTAAAAATAACGACAATAATAATTATTATTTAAACAACAGTAACAAGATATTGTCCTATTATTATTATTATTTACAGAATTTGAAATTTTACTCAAACAGCAAAAACTCTTTATTCCATTTCTTTAATTTTCTGATAACATCCAAGCTCGTTTTATTTAAGTAAACTCTCATTCTACCATAATTGCCATAATTTGAAATAAAACAGAAAATGACGCTAAATTCACTTCTAAGCTTGGCTTGATGCAAGCGATCATAAAGCGAATGACCGTTCGCGGTTGTTGACTCTAATCACAAACATCCTTGTCGACGGAGCAATCGATCTTGTCGTATTCCGTCGACGGCGAGACATTATCTTGTAGAAGCTGTAAAACCGATCGATTAAAGCACACTAATGACTCTCCATCAACTCGAATCGATCTCGTGCAAGATATATCTGTCATTAGACATTAACGAGCTGTAAACTATACAAACGTATAAGTTTGTACGCCAAACAGTATCAAATTGCAAAGCGCGAACATAAAGATACTTTCATTATAAGAAATCCTGATATTGATATTGTTTTCAGCAGAGAAAGTTCTGCAACTGTTATAAAATTATTAAGAAGTTTAGTACCTATTTTCAAAATATTAGGAATTTTTACAGATCATTCTATTGTTGTCTCTTATGTATTTAAAATTTGAGCACAATTTTCTTGTTGATTAAAGTTAATTAATTTTTTTGTCTGCTTTGATTCTTATGAAAATTGCGTTTTATAATATTTATTTTGCAAATTTGATGAAAGAAAGTAATATTAAAATTACATCAAATTTTATAAAATTTGTTTTTATACATATAATATTATGCAAAAGTTTATTTGGACTCACTTACTTGTTTAAAAAAAGTTTAACCTAAGATTGCAGCAAACTAAAGTCATTTTACTGCATAAAATATTACAAGCTAAATTATTCGTTTTGTTTTGCAGTTGATTTCAAGATGTTTTTACGGGCTAATATTAAAATTTCTTGAATGATATTGACTTATATTAGCTATTTTCGGTTGATAATTTGACAGATATACTTTTTAGTTGATATGATACAAATAAAATATCCTTAATATGATTAGTCTAGCCCTTAGTTCTTCACTGGATCTAAATATAAATTATATGAAAGAGTTATAATATTTACAAAATTTTCTTTGCTGTACGCAGCCATTCTGGATATTCAAAATAAATGTTTCCGACAAATCTTCGTTTCCACGTAACAATTTATTGTGGCTTTGATTACGAGATCGGTGAAAATCGCGACGAAAATATCCGGCCGCGTGAACACAGGCGGCACAACAAACGCAATAATTATCGACAATTCAGTGCTCGCTCTCTCGAGCAATGCTTCCACCTGCAAATCTTCGAAAGGATCGGCCTCCTCCGTACAATGGCCCTTTAATGAGTTCCCTTTGCAGCGGGCGGTAGGACGCACTGTTTGGGTCGTTCTGTTAGAGATGGTCAGAAAAAGAGAGCAAAGAAAGAGAGAGAGAAAAAAAGGAAAAATCTGTGCAAAGTAACGTTTGATCGGTGGAGCGTAAAGATGGCTTCCATGGATTTCGTGGAATCGCACGCAGTCACCCGTGTATTATGTATCCGTCGTTATCTGGCTCGATAACGTAGGAGAGCGCAACAAGAGTAGGGATGCCGTAAGAAAGAGTCACGGTACACGGGGGTTCATTTCGCCCCCGGCGGATCTCTTCTTCCCCTAAAGATCTCTTCTCTATCTCTCTACTTCCATCGACCTCGCAAATCGGCGAAATAGCAGTCTTATAAAAACATCAATAGAAAACCAAAAGCCCTGCGGAATTAAATCGAGAAGAACACTCTCCAGACTACGTATCTTTTATTTCTTTACTTGCACCGATATCGCTGTTCTATCGCGTTTGTGATTCCTTCTTGAAACACTTGTGCTTTTAATCGCTCTCGATAGCCGCATTTAGCACGGAAAACGACTTGGCATTCGGAAATTATATTGGTAAACGTTCGGAAATTATATTGATAAACCTCTGTTATTAATTTTGTGCGCGATAATATTTCTCAATCAGCAATTAAATATGAAAATAAGACAAAGACAAAAACTTATTTCCCAGTTGTATGATTAATGTTATTTTACGCGTTACGAACACGAAATTTCATTACATTATACTATTTATTGTAATTTAAAAAAATAATAAGTAATTTTGACACACACACACACACACACACACACACACACATCTTGCAAAATTTACAAATAAAAAGCAATTCCGATTATAAAAATTATTTTAGTTGATATTTAGTTATTATTTTACATTATATTGAAAAATAATCGAGTTATACGCCTAATCCAGCTACTGCCAATATTTTCTCTCTCTAATAGGATTCCAAGTGCGTTTGATTTGAATATCGGAATTTATTTCGTGCACACAAAAACTATTTGTATTTGACCTGTATTTGACCTAAAAACTGATTGGATTCGGCATTATATATATTCCGCGAATTCAGTAATTCTCTCAAACTCAGGCAACTGTTTCACGCCGTTTTTTATGAATCATAGAATTATTAAAATTAAAAAGATAAAGAGAAAGAAAGAGAAACTAAAAAGGATAGAGAAAAAAACCAGAGAAAGGAAACATTTACTATGGCAAGAAATATCTAGCTCGTTCCTAATGAAAGTGGATCGCATGTTAATAACTATTTTAATAACGTTATTTTTAACAGTAGATTGAATGTATTAACATTATTAAAATTCTATTTAATGACACAAATTTCATTCTGATTTTCTTTACATTCTATGAATAAAGACAGAACGATACTTGTAAATATTTATCAGTTGAATTCAGTTAAATTCGAAACTGTTAATATATCACAAATAGAAAAAGTAACAATAATTACCGAAAAAAGTAATGAAAATGGTAACGACGTTATTTAAGTAATGCAATACTTTCCAATTTGGAAGATGTCTTGTACTAGATGTTTTCCATTCAGTGACATTTTTATTTTTAAATATTTTTAAATATTTAAAAATAAAAATATGTCACTGGAAAATATTTAGTATAAGACATCTTCCAAATTGGAAAGTATTGCATTACTTAAATAACGTCGTTATCATTTTCATTACTTTTTTCGGTAATTATTGTTACTTTTTTCTATTTGTGATATAGTAACAGTTTCGAATTCAACCGTTATATTTATGGTTATATTTATGGTTATTTTTTTAATCTTTATTGTCTTTAGAATTATTCAATAAATTGCATTATTTTTATACATAATTGGTTAAAAATATTTTATAATAGAAATTTCAATATCGAAAAAAATTTTATATTTCATATCTTAGGCTGCTTTTCGATAGTCACTGCCAATACTAAAAATCTGTATAATATACAACGTCGAACTATAAAATTTTAATAGTGGAAATAAATATTAGAATGCATTCTTAATAACGACAGCAAACAAACAAAAATTGTGTAATAAAATCGGCATTTATAATTTACAATCTAATCTCCTAAAGGTATATAAGTACGTATTTAAAAATAAAAATATTAAAATAAAGAATTATCGAAGATTTATTAGATATAAGTTTAAAGAAGATATAAAGAAGATTTTGCTATAAGAATAACTTAGAATTTTTAATTTTAATATTAATTATTAAATAATAATAATTTTTACGTCTAATATCTTAAATTAACATTATAAAAAACTAATGAAAAAAGTAATGAATGAAAAATTATTTTCTAAATAATAACATAACGCGTTTGTTTAAATTGGTAAACAAAATAAGTAACGGGATAACGAGTTACTTTTAATAAAAAGTAACGTTAACGATAACGCGTTACTTTCATGAGGTAACGTTCCTAATCCTACCTGAATTATATGCTGAGACTGCATTGTGCTCGAAATTGCTCGTCGCATTAACGCAGAGACGGTGCATGAAGAAAGGGAGAGACCGATAGCTTTCTGAAGGTGTTTTACGAAATGGCATTAGTCCGGGATGCAAATTACTCGAAGGGAAACTTCATTAGGAACTTTGCAACGACGCCACGCAACGTGCTAAGGTTTCAATTGTGCTGTATCCATAGCACGAGTGAAATTTTAACGCATTCTCTCGACGGCGGTCCGTTCGTCGCGCAATTACCCGGGCAGCGTAGTGTTTAATTCGATATCTCGGCAGGCACCTCTCGACGTGAACGCACAATGAATTATTGATACCGATTGCGTAATAAATTCGCGATTTGCGATCGGTGCAGCGCTTGTATTGCGGGTGATTATATTCACGATTTAATGACAAATGCATACGCGATTCGTAAGCGCGTCCGCAATAATGCAGCGAGCGAGCTGCGTGAACGTTGGAAAACAGCTTCGACGACATGCTGGTATTATGCATATACGCGCTTATTAATCATTGGTCATTATAGACGGTATTTCGCCAGATTATCTGGAAGATGGATATTGTAACGCAATCGTCCCCAACGTTTCTACATAATCTTGAAGAGGAAATATTGATAAAGTAAATTGCGTCTAAAGTAAAATGATCACTCCTTAAGAAGGCTAAGAGGGATATTTAAAAAAATTCAATATTAAGTATCGTAATTATATTTTAATAGGTAAACATTTTTTTAAATTTTATTAACAAAACACATAAACAATATTATATTATATTTTTAAATAATTAATAATATTTAATGTATCACATATGAAATCACAAAAAAAATTATATCAATTTACGAGATTCACATTTTTTCACATTTACTATTTTAGTATTTTTACATTAAAAAAAAAAACAATTTATAATCGTCCTTTTGGGACAAAATTTGCATTGTAAAGTGGGACGAAGAGTTAAACTTTGGAATTGTCTTTTCTAATTTTAAATGGTTGATCACTAAAGTTTAAAGATTCATCCTTACAGAACTCGTTCGTGCCGATCAGTATATTGGCGTCTTCTATTTTTGTTTTTAAAAAGAAGAAAAAATGTATGCCGATCGACACGATCAGCTTTAGGTCTTTATACGCAATTTGCTTCGTCGAAATTTTTCCTTTGAGTTTGTGCAGAAATGTCGAGCCTTTAAACACCTTGGTGAAAATAAAAGTTGGAACGTAAATCGAATGTAAGAACAGAAACGTAAACGAAGTTTCTAGATGGTGAAAATTGAAACAACAAAACATAAAAGAAGAGTAAATGCTCTTTTACGTTTCACTACTGTCTCAATTTTCACTTCCTAGAAACTTCGTTTACGCTTCCGTCACTCTCTCTTTACATCCAACTTACACGCTGATTTTTATTTTCATCAGGGACAACCGCGCAAACAAATAAAAAAAAACGGCAAATAACAGTGAGAACAATTCAAGCGGAAATTCTTGCCGCGACTATCGATTGAATTTTGGAATTCGAGCGATGGGCGACTCTAATCGACGCTGATCTATTTCGAGTTTCCAGCCAGACACACCGCGGACGGTAGACGGCCGGCTGGATTCGAGCCCAATTCGAGATGCGGACGGGAGTGATGCAGGTGCGAACGAGAGACCAGGATTGCGGCCTGCCGGGCGGAAGACTGATTGGCCGACCCAGATGCATACCGTTATCATAAATCTGCTCGAAATCCTCCGTAACCGCACGGATATACATTGCGCTGCTTCCTCGCCCGGGCCTGCTTTCCCCGTCTGGAATCTGTGCGTTCTTCGTATCGTATTTTCGCGTCAAGGAGAAATCGTGGGATAAATTAATCGCGGTTACGTTTATATCGAGCCGTTGATTACGTTCAGCAGAGAAAAGAGCTTTGCAACTCTTGTAAAGTTCTTTAATATGGATTGATTTATATATTTAAATCCAGTGAGGAATTCAAAGGGCAAGATCAGTCATAAATAAATTCAAAAATAATACTCGTGATACACATACACACACACACACACACACACACACACACGCGCGCGCACGCGCGCGCGCGCACATTGTATACAATAAAATACAATATTTAAATATTTAAACAATCAAATAACCGAATAAAAAATGTTAGAAAATAATTATAACATATTTATTTCTGTATGAATAAAAATATGAAATAAATATGTTATAATTATTTTCTAACATCTTTTCTTGCTTGTTTAAATGTTGTATTTTAAGACCAGTCATATATATTAAGGAATTTTGCAACAATTCTTTTTCTGTTGAACGCCGTTATGGCTCGCGCGTTTTAAATCGCGCTATCGGCAGATCAAATAAATCGATTTAGAGAGAGAGAGAAATGTTCAGTATGAATCATTTATTTTGTTAATGTGTGATGTACGAAAACTTTCTTACCTTTTAATTTAAAAATTAATTTAAAAATGCGTCATTCAAATACAGATATGGTTAGAATAAATGAATTATTCATACTAAATAATATCAACAAAATAGTTATTCATACCAAACATTTCTTTCAATATTGTCGTTCTACGCATTTCAACGAAAAAAAGGGAAAAAACTTGATATATCGTCGAGCATGTCGCATAATAAATTTGACTCTTAATGTTTGAGACCGTCGAGTTGGGAACCACATCGTGCAATTTACAAAATTACTGCGCTACAGATCAACGATAAGTGCTTAAGATTGACGTTGGTGGCGATAAAACTAAATATCGCATATCTAATAGTACTGAGAAAAAAAAAATTAGTTGAAATATTAATGAGAGCCCTACAAAACGTGTTTGCAAGTCGAATATACAATCAATTTGCATGTATTCGGACGTGATTAAATATACGCGCGAATATACGGAATATTCATTCTCGAATGAGCAAATCTTAATGTAGAATCGTGCAGAATGGAAACGGTGGATGAAAACGCGGATAACACGCGATGTACGTCGAGAGATTCAGCGAAATACAGCTGCGGAAATATAGGACTGCGGACTTATTTTCCATTCATCTTTTTTTCAGGTTTGCCTGCTTGCGTAAATACCAACGTAGATGCAAATAGACGATTCCTAAAATTCCATTTCATTCTCGATTACTTGGATATTAAATCGAGTTCCCATGACGTGACGGTAATGAAACTTTGAAATGACTGAACCAAGCGTTTACCAGCGGCGTTTTGATACCTGACAGATATCCAAATACTTAAGAGGCATTCGTATCTCTTAATATGTCTCTTAATATGTGACACTGCGACGAGTTGTTGGACGTCTTAAGTTTAATCGAATTTTAAATTCTAACGCAATGTGCAGACTATAACTGGACTGGAATCTTATTCTTAAAAAAATTGCATACGAAAATACGAAGGAAATATACATGACATACTTTCTAAAACTGTTAGGCTCGATTTCATCAATGTGAGATTAACTGTAATCTCGGTTTACTTTGCTATCTATCTTTTTCTAACTCTTAGAATTAAAAAAAGATAAAGAATAAATTGAACAAAGATTAAAGTTAATCTCAGTTACATTGGTGGAATCGGACCTCTAAGAGTGAAATCTTACTCTTAAAGATCGAAAAGTGAGCTACTCTTTTTCAAGATTGGCTCAATTTTCATTCTTTAAAGTGAAATTTCACTCTAAAGAATTTAGAAAGCATACTATAGTATTTTCCTCCTTTTTTTTGCAAAATGTTTTAGACGCTCTGAAGTGGTGCGTTTTCCCATTTTTGATTAAATTTCAATTCCAATATCACATTTTTTTGATAATAAACGAGTAGTCATTTCAAAACATTTGAAATTTATCTATATACAATACTTGAGATCAAAATATACAGTTAAATGTACGTTTAAATTTTTTTTTGGTGTGATTCAAGCGGTAAGTTGAGCGTAAGAGTTTCTATAAATTTTTATATCACAAAATGATTTTTTTTATACACGTGTAATAGAGATAATGGAATAAATATACACGGAATTGAGTCCGCGCGCTTATACCATTGATAAATGGAATAGAATCACGAGAATTTCAGAACATTCATCGACGTGTTTTTGTTCGCAAAACGTTCACGATTTGCGAATTTAATCGTCACACACATTTTTCATAGCGTAGAGTATGAGTAACGATTGTAAAATAAAAGAGCCACTCTCTCCTTCCTGTCGCGAGTGTTTCAGCGGATTATTACCTATGAAAAATTCATCATACTACAAACGTACGTAATCAATCGGTGAAATATTCGTATATCAAAGTTCGTTGAATAATGAGATCATCCGCCGTATGATCAGCAACATTCCCAATAATCAGTCATGTTTGAGTACCGCATGAATACCGCATAAATATTCTTGAATAAATGCCTCCAGTCGGAATTTGGCTAATAATGCCAATGTGCGAAATAAAGCCGAATTAAAGAAATTGACTGAATCGAACTTATCACTTCTCAAGTAGGAAATGGAATAAAAGCATTGTGTTTAACAGATTTGCGGGAATATATGCAGCATATTCCGAAACATCTATAAATTGCTCTTGGAACTTCACTTTAAAACGCGTAACTCATTAGAAAAAAAAGTCGAAACTTTTAGGTAATTTTGAAAACACGGGCGAAGTATTTGTATGTGGCGTATCTTGTCAGAAAAGCTCTTCCTGTTGCTAAGATATTGAAATAATGCTAAGAATTTGAAATATTTTAATTTCAAATTAAAAATTGGAAATCCCACATCAATAGTCAAAGATAACAACAATAGTTCATTTTATAAAATAACTCATTTTCATAAATAGAGTAGAATCATTCGTGTCTTTTAATAAATTTTTTAGAATTTTGATACACTCATCATAAATACACAGATCATAAATATATGCATCTGTTGAACGATTGTCTAATTAATAAATCTGTAATATAATTTATTTATAAAAACTTGTCAAAATCGCTCACATCGAGACACAGATGATACTGTCAGACCGAAGTTGCATGTATTAATTATTGTTTTTGAAAGTATACGTTTGATTTATCGTATACATGTAATTTGATACATGCAGGCAGCAAAAACGATATGTAAAAAGAGCGAGACGTTTTTCAGCGTGACTTTTGCATACCAACGATATTTTCTATTGCGTCGTCTTTATTGTTCGTTATTGTTAAGATTATTAACTTTACGGTGTAACGATACCAAATTAAGACCGGCGTACGATAAACGGGATACGACGTTGTCCGCATCGCAGCGCGTTTATCTGCACTCACTCATAGGATATTTATAGGATCTACTGACATTAAAGATAAGACGATAATGTACGGTACATTATACGGTGGATTTCGAATTAATTCTTAAAGAATTAAACGATAAACTCTTACAATTTAATGAATTTCTCAGTATATGTCTGCAATCATGTATTATAGAAAAGAAAATGATTCGATTCAATAAAAACTTACGAAAATATTCGTGTGCAAATTATTTATCTCTGACGATTCTTACTTGATCTACGTAAGATAGACTTCTTTTTTTTTAATTTATGAAAAAGGGACAGTTAAACTATTAGACACAATTTGCACGATGAACAAAAATGGATATGAAGTGAATATATAAAAGAACATAAAAATACAGATGTTGCTTTACAACGCTATGATGAAAAGTATAATCGCACTTTATTATAAATCGTTTCAAGGTCCCCTTTATCATTGCTGCATTGTTTTGTTTCCTAATTCTAAAACGAACGCATTTATGAATAATTATTTGTCAGACTAGCGTATCGTCATAAAAATTTGGAAAGTTTATATATGAAAATCTAATTGTTTATATTAACTTTAATCATCCTGAGCTTTCATATTAGCAATCCCTCCTTCACAAAATTGTCCTAAACTTAAGCAATATAGTAATAACATGCTCATATGGATATATTCTTATTTATACATATATGTATATATATATATATCTCTCTCTCTCTTCTATATATATATATATATATTTAATATAGAGAACCTTCCTTATATATATATATGTAACAGGCTCTTAATTCGAAGCTGCAAAGGGACTTGCTATATATATTTAATTCTTTTTTTATAATACAAATATGCGTTACTTTTCTATAACACATGTATTATCCAAACTTTATAAAATCGCAGTTTCTTACTATCTAGTAAGCAAAACCAATAGTAGCACTTACATAGCATTTTACAGCTCAATGATAGTAAATATCAGATTTTCGAAGTCACTTTGCAGCTTAAATACAATACTTTATTTCCAAAGCACGATAGATCTAGTAAAATTTGGATAACAAAAAATATATAGTATTTTACAGTACCATTACATTACATTATTAATCTTAAATAAACTGTTATCTGCATACAGAATGTATGCACATAGGTTTGTCCATGGCAACGCTAAAACTAGATCACTCTTCCCGAAGTACAGATAAACATTTCTTGAGCAATTCTGCATGAGACTGCGAACATAACGTATATATTCTTGATATGTTGCAAAGTTTGAGCATAATTTAAAAAAATAAGAACATTATACTCACTTTAGCATGTTTTATTTCCAGTTCTGTTAGCTCAATGAGATTCTTCTTAAATGCAGCTACTCGCCTAGTTTTGAAATCCATTAATTCTAAAAAATCGTTAAAAACATTAGTAACAATGTCACACTCGGAGAATAATCAATATCATTTTTGTGAATTATATGACAAACGTTACACAATTAAAAAAAAATAAAAAATAATGTTTTCTTTTATTCCATTTGTCTACTACAAAATAATATTGAATGAATTGACAATTTCCAAGTAAATAACGTATATACTTATTTTCACTTACCTTCTTTTCCTTTATCAGACATCTGTTCAAATTTCTCACATGCTTCAGTTTGTGCTTGTTCCGCCTTGATCGATAAAAACATAAATTTAAAATATTAAAATGTTAAATACACACATTTTTATTTAAAACTTTCGATGCAGTTATGTAACAAAATATTCATCAGCAAAACTTATATCATTTCTACCATAAAAATGTTATCAGATCATAAATCATCTAAATTATCTAAATTATCAAGACAATATACTGCATGCAACCGTCATTCATGCATAATACTTCTGATAACTTCCGTGCTGCAGCAATTAATTTGCCAATTTCCTTGTTTAATAAACGTAACATCTCCAGAAATATATATTTTACATATTAATCATATAAATGCATCTGCATATAATAAAAAAATAAAAATCTTGCAATATTTTTATTTATACTTTTTCCAGCAAAAGAATCATAAAATTATCTTGCTATATTTTAAAAACTCATAAATATCATAAAATTCGTAATATATTAAATGTAAAATTCTAAAACATTTCTTTTATTTATATATAATATTTATTAAATCTTGATTTTAATTAATCTTTTTGATAATCTATCCGTTTAATGAAAAAGTTGGCATAAGATCTAATGCTTTTTAAGCACTACAACGGAAAATGTATGTAGGACACAAACAACATGACACACCTCAGCAACCTCCAGTGCCTTGAAAAGCAAGAAAAATTGAAGTTCTGATTAGATGCTACTCATGACTGTAAACCATTTCTAATATCTAATAACTGCAGTTCAATTTAGCCGCCATTAATTTAAATAAATATTCATTTATATTTATTTCCTGTGTTCTATATTTTTGTATAGTATTTCATTATGATAAATTAGCCGAGATTATATAAATATAAATTTATGAATTACAGAAAAATGTGCACTTACTGCATGAACATCTTTGTTTTTGGCACGGGCTTTTTCAAGAGCACGATTCGCAGATTCGTACTCGTGTAAAGCTTTCAATCTTCTGAAAAGAAGTCTCTTAGCTGCGGCTGTATCTCTCATATAATAACGAAGAGTATCTGATAATTTTAAATCTTCATCCGATGCTACCCGTCCTTCAACTTTCTGTAAAAACAAAAGTATTTTTATAATAGATTTAATTTAAAAAGATTTAAATTAAAATAGAAATTCTAAAAAAAGTATTTAGAAATGTATTCTCACTCGTAATTTCTCGAAAGTTTCGGCAATTTTAGTTAAAAATCTTTCCAGTTTTCCAGTATCTGTTGTAGCTAATTGTAAAAGATTAGTGGAAATCTTTATGTATGAATCCGCTACATCTTTGTGTTTAGATGTTTGACGATCAGCTAATCTCGTTGCTTCTTTTAAATTGTGATGGTAAGTTTGAAGGAATGTCATTTCTTGATCGAAGAAGTCGTTCACATCTTTTACAGTAGCTGACAAGTAATATTCATCGGTAGTTTTGGAGAACGACTTTACCAAACCACCGAACATTTCCATCTTATTCTTTCCTGCAAAAATAAACAAAACATAATTCTATAAACATCTTAATTTTTAGATATTGTAATATTAATTGCAAAATGCAAAAACATTACCTCGTACACAAAGATCTTGATCGTACTCTAAAAAGACTCTCAAATTATGATCATTCCGAAAAACTGGATGATGTGCCAGCCTAGTCAAGAACATTTCATGCATAGCAACAGTTTTTTTGAATGTGGCTAAGTATTCCCTACAAAGTCACAAAAGTAACTTAATAAAATTAGATCCTATCCAATTTAACATATAATACAGAAATACTCACGCTTCAAGTTCTTGTTTCATTTTATTAAATTCTTCGCGTGTCATATTTCCTTCACCTTCGCCAAGTTTTTGTAATTTCTCACGAGATGCATCAAAGTCTGGCCTTGGTGGACATGGTGGAATCTGTTATAATATAATATCGACATTAAAATATCAGTTAACTTTTAATATTTGAGTATCAAAAAGCACAATCATTTCTTTCAATTTTGTGTCAAACAATTTTGTGTGCCTTTTTCTTATATGATCATGTTTTACATTATTACTTAACTTTCTGGATAATTCAATAATAGTTAACTAAATCTTGATAATATTGTGATAAAAACAAAATGCTTCAATATAATGGATCTATTTCTGGTATATATCTGGCACTTCTTACGTAAATTCGTATGATTGTGTCTGACATTCAAATATCAAAATATCCATCAATGTCGGAATAATAATATCAGAAGATTCCACACATACAATATAACCAGCATACTCTTCATTTTCCTCAAATCGATCATGGAGCCACACAAATTCTTCGTGCTGCCTTACAACCAGATTGTCTGGTTTTTGGAATTCAGGTAGAGTTGTTTTCGTATGTACAGTAAACTTGACTTTGTCCTTCTCGCTGAGAGCATCTGAGATGTCTACCTGCAGAGATTTATCCGAGAGGTCTATGGTATCAGCGTGAATTGTCTGAAAGAATCCCATCAACAGATACAACGGCGCCGAATGATTCCGAGAATGCGACAACAAAAGAGGGGAAGTCAGGAAAGGCGCATAGAACAATCATGATAATGTGCGTGTTATCAAGCAAACAACAAAAGAAGGAAAAAATATGATAAAAAGAAAAACGCCATAAATACCTTCTTAGGAGGAACGCTATTTAAAATGTCGGTGGTGTCACATATTCCGTCCTGCAACATTTTTCACGTATTAAAGAGCGCAAGGCACATTCGAAGGAGGAGTAAATTTTGTAGGTAATTCGTGCCGATCGTTTACACGTCAAACAAGCAGACGGCCGGTCACCAATTGATAATAGGTTCCACCTACCATCATGGCGTCGACTGGCGTCGTCCCCTTGACACACAGTGGTTAACAGCAACTCGATTAATAGGATCGTCTCGCTAAATAACGTATGTACAACTGTGAGCGCAGTGAGCAAACAGCAAAGAACGGAATAAGCCGACCAGTTTCAAATAATCTTCGACATGTTAGATCAAATGGTGGACAATCTCTCATGATATTAACTTGAAACGAACGCCTCTAGTAGATATATGAGTAAGTTAAATCAAGATGGCGTCTCTTCCGCTAAATTTAAATAATTTTGTCCGATGCTGACAAGTAGTTTTAACACTCCTAAATGATGTGCACACGTATATGAAATATAAATAATAATTGCACGCTTATTTTGATTATTGTACATTAATAAAAGACAGGTGGTAATGTAAAAAAATAAATATCTCTACCAATAATTTTAAAAATATCATTAATATATTAATTAAAAATATTATTAATATATTATTAAAATGTGATGTATTAGAATAAATAGGCAGATTGTAATTTTCTATTAAATTATTTTAATTTTGGCGATACGAGCAAACCTATGCAATGATATATGTATTTAATTAATTATTTTGATGCATATTATACCAATTTAATACATCATTCTTTAAATACACTGCTGAAATTAAGATAATTTAATAGAAAGTTACAGTATAGTTAACTCCCATATTAAGTGCACAATGTAAACTGAACAATAAGTGTTATGATAAGAGCATATTGGAGCATATTGGAATAAGCAATGCGAATAAACCTAGAGATGTTCACAGATTCTAGCCAATCAGCGAATATTACGATCACATAATACTTTACGCATCTCAACAACTCCGATTAACATAGGAAACTTTTTAACAAGAGACACAATTGACAAGGGTCATTCTACCCTTGTTCGATAATCAGTAAGAAACAAAGATAGAATAATCTTGTATTGATTTATGCCTCTGTTGGAAAGCTCACATAAACGATTATTAAGGATCAATTGTGATTGGTCAATTCTGCTGAATAGCAAATGCGATTGGTCAGTTTCTAATGTTACAATCAATTGATGAAAGCCCAGTTTCACATCTCACGGTTTACTCTTAAACCCGACAATACTACAATTGCGTAAATAGTTGTAAAGCGGGGAGCACAGACTTTTATAATATGCATTATATGTTATGCATAACGCATAACATATAATGCATAAGAAAATGTATCAATCAAAGTTCCTTCGTTTCCTTTCTTTCCATAAAATAAAGAACTCTGATTGATTGGATTTCTTATATCTTATGTGTTATGCAGTAATAAGTTTTGCACTAGGGCAACTGTCCCTATTAGTGGGTTTTTGTATTTCAATAAGTCATAAAGAAAACTAGCACAAATAAATAAGAAAAAATATTTTTTTTTAAGTTAAATTATTAATGTATACGATACCGAAGATAATATTTTATTTTTTGAATATTAAAGTTTTAGTTTTAAATCTTTTTCGAAAGATATGAAGAATTTATGTGAATCCAATAATACGTACCGCAAAATTTTAAGCTTGTCCCTATTAATGTGCTCTGTATTAGAGCTGAGAATGACACGTTGTGTTATGAGTGTACCTTGAAATAAA
>Ga0157364_1003136_pt1 | contig 15907 bp, 14 predicted proteins | sample AttsexASBM2_FD_111476 | JGI IMG/M metagenome (GOLD analysis project Ga0157364, IMG submission 111476) | Fungus gardens microbial communities from leaf cutter ant in Ribeirão Preto, State of São Paulo, Brazil - Atta sexdens ASBM2 | ecosystem: Host-associated > Fungi > Mycelium > Unclassified ...
ATATATATATATATATATTAACAAAACATTTAAAAAATGTCTTTTTCAGATAAATGCCAATATAAAATTGATTAAAAATATAATTTTGTTGTGCATTTATTAAGAAATTGAAAAAGAATAAGGACAATAAACTATGTTATAATAACATATTAATGTACATTTTATTAAAATATTATTTTAATAAAATGTACATTAATTTTATTAAAATAATATTCTAATAAAATGCATATCAATATATGATTTTATTAAAATACTATTTTAATACAATTTCAAAACATTGTTTTAATGACATTAAATAACTTTAATCATTGATCTTAATTATAGTGTTACAACTTCTTTAATATGTGTATAATTAATTTCATTATATTTATATATATATATATATATATATATATGTAAAGTTATATATAATCATTGACGTACATAAAAGACTGTATTCATATTAAACATTGATCAGAATGATTTGGCTTCACATTTTATCACCAATTACATAATTCACTATTTTACAGAGACATCTAAAATGAAAGACATTTTTATTATATTTTTCGGAATGTAATGTACATAAACTAAAACAATTTAGTTATTATTAATTTACTGATATAACGACACATATTACATAATCGATCAGTATTGAAAGATATGATAAATTTAATATAGAATTTAGACATGCAATTATAATATTACATAATTGATCGAATTACAATGTTAATATATTTTTTATATTTATTTGTATAGCATAGGTATCCGATTATATTTGGAAATTTAACATAAATTCTACATTTTTAGTAACATTATTATAATAATTAACTTTTATTATAAAAAAAAATATAAAAGCCTTCAAATAAAAAAAGCAGCTTTTAATATTATTGAGCTTCCATTAAATCGCTTTGGGAATCTATTTCTGAATCTGCTCGCTTTTTATCTTCTGTTTTAGAAATTGGAAGTTCTATTTCTTCTGCCTCGATATCTTGTTCCTGAAAAAAATAATGGTATTTAAAATAAATAATAATATTTTTATATAAAAGATAATATGCTACAGATGAATCATCTTTATTATTTGTTCAGTCACGTAGATGATTTGTACATTTTCATTTTGTACAGGAACTTCTTGATTCACAATTTGCAATGGTTCAATGGGTGGTAACTCTAAAATTTTCTCGTAAAGTGATATGTATGCATTCCTCGTATAACTTTGTTGTTGATCGCGAATCTTTTTTCTCATATTATACTTTTCCACTTCCGGTAAAACAAAATTGTAAATCATATCAGCTATCAATTCCTCATCTGCTAATTTAGTAGCGCTGCGAAAATATTACAAAAGAAAAGAAAATATTATAAAAGAATGTGTTTTACACATTCTTTTGATAAAATTATTTGTTTACATTTATTAGTTATCAATGCTCAATCATATCTTACTTTTCTGCGGCATGTTTCGTTACAGCGTCCACTTTATCGCAAATTTCTGAAACATGTTCTTTAGTCGCCTTATCGGATATCCAATCGATTTCTTCTCTCACAATATCTTCCAAGTACGCTTCCACTGAGTCTTGATTTACTTTTATAATTTGCTTGAACATTTCATCAAATTCTCGTCGTCGGTTACGTTCTGCTTGTCGCCTGCCAGCTTCGGCGGCTTCTCTCATACATCTTTCTCTTTCAGCAAGCAAGGCAAAGGCATGAGCTCTACGTTCATCCTCTAATCTTATTAACTCCTGCAGGAAATAATCAAGTGAACTGTGTTGCGGTAATTAGATTACAAAACTTACCTTGCTAAGAAAATCTAATATTCCACAGATTGTCTTCCCCTCTAAGGAATCAAGAATCTCGCATAAACGATTTTCCTGCATTGATTGGTGCTTTTGTAATTGTCGCAAATTAATCATATGTATCTTTTCATCATAATCTTCATGTTCGAGCACTTGAGTCGATTGTAATTCCTCGATTAGTTCTCTACATCTATCGCGTCCTTGGTACATCTGTAGCATAATAAATATAAAATATCTTTCTCGTATTATACAACTCTATAGAATCTTGTTTTCTGTATCTATTTTAAAAATACAATGAATCGGATTTGTAATTTACCAGACACTGTATCGCTCTGCCTTTAACAAGCTTCTGAATAAAGATAGCAGATTCTTCTCGTTGTTTCTGCTTATTGTCCCACGTTCCCGATCTGCGAGGTGTGGTAGGCAAAACTAGCTGTTCCTGACGCTTTACTAATCTTGGGCCTTCGTCTACAGATTTGACTTTCATTCGAATAGTTTTCAAATCGGAATGAAGCTGCTTTAGTTTTTCCTCCGTCCATCTGGTTTCTCGTATGCAGATGTCTATCGATTTAGGTTTATGTTTAATTACTTTTGGTTCTTCGATAGTGGGTAGCCAACTAAGTATTGCATCTTCTTCTTCTTCTAAATAACAATTGCGATGAATTGAATAGCAGCAATTGCGTATTAATTACAATTAAATAAAATTAAATTTATACTCACGCTCAATATGATATTCACGTGAGAATTGCTTTGGTAAAATTTCGTGCCGTCTCTGGGGATGTTCACCGAAACGCATTTGCGGTGCATACAGATCAGACTTGAGATCGATATGCCGCTCAATTATATCGGATTTGCGAGATTGATGTTCATTGCGATGTTTCTTATGTAATTTTCGCAGATCTCGTTTAAGATTATATCTGATAGCCTTAATTTGATTGTCTCGATATTTGCTTAATTTGCTTCTAAGTCTACTGAAACGACCCTGCACTTTTTTCTCGTATTTTGATTCACGATTTTGTAGAAGATTTCTCATCAAATCCAGACGTAAATCCATTATAAATTGAATCTCCTAAAATTATAATTAAAGAAGGAAGAAACGTAGGTATTATATTAGGTAATCGGATTGAGAGTTTTATCATACTTATTTATTATATAATTAAAGAAAAAAGATATATATATATATATATATATACAGATAAATGATTGAAATTCTTCTTTATGTTTTGAAATACTCACCGATTCTCGAAAAGCCCATTCGTCTATCTCTAAGGCCGTTATTATCGAATTTCGCATTTTTATATTGGCCGGTGTATCTAACGGCGGTAGAATAGCTTCCCAAGCTCTTTTTATCCGCATCCTGTTGATAATGTGTATCTCATGGACACCTGCAGGTAGTCCATGCTCCCAAGTTAGATGAGCTAATGTCAATACTTCAGGATTATGACCTAAATGAAAATTAATATATTGTAAAGTTCTCATTTTAGGATTTCCAGCTTTTGTTTTTTCTGCTTTCTTGATTGACTATGTATTCTATATGAATCTGATACAGTATACTGCAGTATAATTATTACTGCAATATAATTATTACCTGGAACAATTTTGCATGGTGGCTCCCAAGGTTCAGTTTGCGCCTCACTTTCTCTATAATCCGTCTGCGTTTCTGCATTTTTGTACGGTTTCGAGTTAGAGAATGCAGTGTAACACCGCCTCTGTGTATTTTGTAGAATTCCATACAGAGTCTTGTGCTTCAAACAATGTGGCAAGACATCTGCGGTCTGTACTTCTGATGTTACAAAGGGTACCATAGATTTTCGAAAATGCTTGTACATATCTCCGCTAATAGATCCGATCGTCTTATCTTGTATAGATATTCTATAAAGCCACAGAGTTTAAATTTTCTCTAACTTGATCGATATCTTTGATAGAAAAATAATATTTTGAATATACAAGACTTGATTGAATAAGAGAATATTCTTAGAATAAGAACAATAAGCGAAGATTTACCCAAAATTTAAAGAATAATTGCATAATTTGCATTTTACTAAAAAATCATCCCTGTAATCTTGAAATTTCTTGTTATCTAGAGTTTCGGAATATTCACATATTCGCTAGAAAAAAATATAAATGTTAGCAAATTTAAGAAGAATTGTATGTGCATATTCAAGTCTCATAAAAGTATACTCTATTAATAAACACTTACAAATAGATTGGTTTTCCGAACATTTTTACTGCTGCACACAGTATAAGTATAATCCGCTAATGCATCATTAAAAAATTGTTAATTACGGACTAACCGTTAAACTTATATGACATATGTATCTTACGACGTTTCATGCTTCTTTCCGCTGTAATTTGCATTGTACTTAATTGTAGCTTATTATATGCTGCATTTAAACTGTTTGGCTTATCCTATTCTTGCAAGAGCTATAAGAATAAAGTATCTATCACGCATAAAAGTAACAATCAAATGATATAAGAAGCAATAAAAAGACTTTTAATAAACCAATATTGATCAAACCATGGATCAAGTATGCCATAGCAACGAAAATATACAGGAAGAATTAATATACAGAAAGTTGATCCATTAATACATATTTTATATTCTTCGAATACTTGTATTACACTTAACAGTGATTAAATGTTTACATTTATATTATCCTACAAACGTATTTTATGAATTTTCAAAAAAGGCAATAGCATTTAAAAACTTTATGTAATTAAATTATTTTTCCTGTTCTTTAAATTAATAGAAAATGCATATAAATCGATAGCACCAGAATATATCTTTGTTAGTTACATAGAATATTTGTATCTGCTGATACAATTAATATACATCAGATTGTATAACTATGTAATATTTGATTATCAATATATGATAACATATAAGTATATAATGGGCGTTTTCTAATGAATTGAAATATTAATCATATATATATATATATATATATGAGATTATTTCAATTCATATATATGGATATTGGAATATATTGGAATATTAAATTATTATTACACCAACGTATACTTTCAACATTAATTATATCAATTTCTATGCAATCGTAAGTTATGATAAATTTTGTAATATATTTGTATACACACATAAAAAAAACTGTCGTCTCCTTTGGCACATACAGTTACTTCTTCATTCATAACTGCATTTTAAAAAAACTTTTAATTATCAGTAAGTAATTAACAGATATGTGATTACAGCAATTCTCTTAAAAATTAACTGATAAAAGTTTTAAATGCGAGAGCAACAATATTCTTATATGTACAAATACGCATATATATCCTTTCTATTTCGCGAAGAAAACTGCATATAAATATTAATATAAATTACTTTATATAACAATATTGATTAGAATTACGACCGTTATTGTATACTTTTACAAATAGCGCACGTGACTATTTGATAATTTTTTAATTGTGTTAACAATTCCATTAGAGAACGTTACAATTTACAATAAAAGTTTCCTCAATAATTTATATAATTCGACAAGATATTATAGTTTCTTCAAATATTTAATTTATGTAATGGCTTAAAGTAGCCATTTCCAGAAGATCCTAAATATTCTGGCCAGCTCTGATGTATTGAAATATTTTTGCATGTTTGATTAGGTAGCATATCCTCTGGACATACGCATTCTAGTTTCATCCTGTATATTGTCATTTGACCAAATGCGATTTTGGTATTTTCTCTATCCATTGCCTCTTGATATAATCTGTAATTAATGCCTCGCTCGGATAAACATTCGCTGATAATGTCGTCATCTTTTTTGTACTCTAGTTTATCCTCTAATAATGCTTTCTTCTTGTCAATGCACTCCACATCTGCTCGAGACAAGATCAGAGACACTTCAGACGACGGTAACCAGAACGTAGGAAACACTAAATCTATCGATGTCTTTCCTTTGGATTCGATAATAGACGGTAGCAGAATACCGGTTGGTGCCTGCTTTTGAATACCATTGATACCGTTCGACTGGTTGTTAATTTCCGAGTTTCGTTTCTGTCGTGTTTTAACAACTCTATCAGTTGACGACAATATTAGTAATTGCTTCTTATTAATCTTGCCTTTACTTTGATTTTTCAGTGATTCCCGTTTAAATACTTTTTCTATACTAGCATCATCATCCGCGTCTTGGACAATACTAGGGAAACTATGTTTATAAATGTGTCTTCGCTGAGGTATGTCTACTTTCTTAATAGTGGAAGTTGCATCTGGACCAGTGATTATTTGATTTTTAGTAACATTTGATGCTTCAGTATGTGTATCCTCAGACAATTCTGTACTTATATTTATGCTCTTTATTTCTATTAATTCGCTCGTCTTTAATACATTCTGTATTGTAGTATTCTTTTCAATATTTGATTTATTTGACATAATTAATGATAACTCTGGAAATTGGGAAGTTGATGTCATTGATATATTCATTATATCATCAGCTTCGTTCATTGAGTCATTTTTTTTATTGATTTCTTCCATTTTTCTCTTTTTTTCTGTGTTAATTTCTTCATGATTCAGTCGTAAACTATGTCGCGTTTCAGATGTTGAATTAATTTCTTTATGAGAAATATTTATCGAATATATATTTTTAACCACGGGAATGACACTTCTCTGTTCTCGCACTTCACCTTGCGAATAATCTACACTCTGTCTGTCTTCATTGTTACCGTTATCATTTTCGTATATATTATCATACTCTTTATCCGGCTGTACATCATCCTCCATCCATTTGTTATCCTGTTTCCATGCTTGATCTACGTTCAAATTCTCTATAGTGTCTTCGGGATTATGTTTCTTATGGCTTTTGAATTCGTCGAAGTTCTCATATACCGCGTCCGAATCGTATTTGCCAATTTCGAGTAGACTATCTTTGTGTTTGAAAATGCTATCTTTCCGATGGTTTTTATGAATTTTTGGCGATCTCTCGGAAACGAGTGGTATGTTTGAATAAGTATCCGTGACCTTTAATCGCGAATGGGATTTCAGATTCTTTTCCTCTTCTTTTCGTAGATCGACTGAATTATTGAACTCTACTGACTTCCAGTCCTCCGAGAAGTATAACGACAATCCAGGCGGGCCGACATGTTGACTCAAAGCCAGTAATCTCATAGTAAGCGTCGAATTGAATCTTAGGGAGCAGAGATCAGTGCGAGTTTGCGACATGAAACTCTGACCTTTTAAGAACTGATATTTTTCCTTGATTCCTTCATAATTTAAACAGTCGGTGGACCAATGTAAAAACCAATCATTGCCAAACCCATCGACAGTGACCGATAATCCAGACATTTGCCCACTTAAACTATCCTCCATTGGTTTCTCGAGCAAAGGTTGCCCATTACGACCATCTATAACTGTAGCTAGGGTGTAATAGTATGTGGATAAGCCAGTTCCTATCTGATGCTTCACCATAAAGTCTGGTATATCGTCGTCATTATAATAACCGGGAATGGGAATGCTAATTACTTCGGAATTGGGAACTGTGTAATTCCAGATAGGCTCAAACGTAGTTCCATTGTATGCTATAATCGTAGAATTGAACATAGCAGCGACAATGTCTTCAATTCCATCAGATGTAATATCGATTAAAATCGGTGGCAACAGCGCATTTTTGCCAGTGTTATGATTGAGTTTTTGCAATTGCTGCAACAAAAATAGTCAAAGTAGCAATTAACGTGATAATCTTTTCATAATAATAAAAGAAAATCTAACAGATCTTGTTATGACTACATACCAAATCACCGTAAAATATATTAGCTTGAGACACTATATATAATCCTCCAGAATCTTGTTGACTGGTTGTAGCTAGAACGAATATATTTTCTCCATCAGGATGCACTATAATTTGCGGTGCTACGAACAATTGCTCAGTATCTGGTAAATTCATATTGCGTATGACACTGCCACTTTTACCCGATATTACGAGTACATTACTTGCTTGAATATTATCTGATTGTACAACATGCGATGCTATTACATCAGCAATACCGTCGCCGTCCATATCAGCTATAAATCTTGCATCATAGACATCCGAAATTATTTGTAACTCAGAAATTAGATCTTGAAGTGGTATTTTCCATATATTGGAACCATCATGGCCATCAATAGCTTGTAGTATTCCACCACGTCCAGATATGATACAATCCTTAACTTTATCGTTCGTCAAATCTGCATCGCAATTAACAGAAAGTATGGAATGAGCAGTCCAATGTGTCCAGATAGGTTCACCTGTTTTACCATTCAGTGCTAGTACACCGCCTAGACACGGCGTTTGATTTCCAAAATATATAGTACAGATATATTCTGTATCCATCATATCCAGACCTAAATTTATAAATCAATATCTTTGCAGTGACTGATCAAATTAATAATCTAATAAGAAAAAAACATTAATAATTCACCTTAGATTGTAAAGAAACATCATGTAAATGTCAAACCAAAATCTGTAAAAGAAGCAAATAAAATAGAAGTAGCCAATTACAAATCACAATGCAACATAGTAACACAGAAAATTATAAATTATAATATATACAAAAAGAAAGTGAAACAAAATCAAAATAATACAAAACATTCACAAAAAACATTTATTTATTTGAAATTAAACATAATACTTTTTATACCTGTACTAAATCCTACAATAATGTCTTCAATTCCATCAGAATTAACATCATTACTCCTAAGAGGTGCCTCAGGTGTTAACTTTGGAAATGATCTGGCCCATAAAACACTGGACGAGAGTGAGGTACATGGAATTATCTCAGATTCATTTATAGGATTTTTTAAATCATGTGACATCCAGCTTTTCAATATAGTTAATGGCATTGGGAATATATTTGCAGTAAATATACAAACTACAATTAAGCCTAATAGCACAATCAATGCTGTAGTTCCACAGCACACTGGCACAAGAAGCATGTTATATGGGATCTTATGATTCTCCAAGTTGCAGGACTTTTTGCATTTTCTACGAGGTGCCATGAGAGGCTGTTTCACTCCGCCATCGTCGTCTAATTTCAATCCACCGTTTCTCCCATCCCTAATAAATACTTCATCATCGATGTCGGTGAGATCATCATCGTCGAGATTGTCTCTCACTGCTAGTTTCGGATATATCGCTGACATGTTGTCAACACCTACAAAAATATACTCAGAAAATTAAATGAATTTTATATCTGTGAATTTGGACGAATCAAGCAATGAGTTAACAGTAAAATTTTACGGAATTAGAAACGTACATACCTGAGGATACGTTATTCTTCCTTAAAATTCTTTAAACGTACGCAAAATTTCAACTTTTCCTGACTCTCGCACCTGTACGCTCACCAGGCTCACTTACGCTTTCAAAAAGACGTTATATGTACTGCAATGCCTATCGTGATTAAAAAATGTATATAAATAAAACATACTTGCACGTACATATCGACACAATATTTACGCAAAAAGAAGCTCGAAAAGCCTCAAAGCGGCCATCTCGGCATTCCCGGCTTTTTTCGGCTGTGGTTAAAGTCTCGCTATAAATGTTTTGAAGCTTTTGATGGACCAATGAAAAGAAAGAATTTTACAAACTGACCAATTAAAAAACGCTTCAAAGCATTTGCAACATCGCGTTGACCATACTCTTCGTGATACCATCGAAATCGTACCATAGGTATAAGAGGTCTGTTCACGTTAAATGAAATCCTCAAATATTTTTGCACTTAAAAATGAGATAGATATATATTTGCCTTTGAAAAAAGAGAAAGCGAAGATGCCAAGTGCAAAAAGTGCAAGCAACGCGAACAGACCTAAGGTAACAAACTCAAAGGACAAAGGTATTCGTAGTTCGTTTTTATTTCAAGACAGTCTTAAGTAGTATCTTAAGATTATGGCTCTCTAATTGATTCGTGACTTCTAAAGATGGTTTTAAATACAAAAATCGACTATGAATCAGCCTTTTAATATAATTGGTTTATAAAACTTGGATATCGACGAGCGATATCCAATGAAAGCTCTGCTTTTTTTCACATGACGTAAAGCAGAGCTCTTATTGGATATTGCTCGTCACTCATCGTGTCCAGTGTGCACTGTACAGTAGCAAGTTAAGCCAGTAGGCATTAAGCATTTCATATTTTATTTGCTCAGTCAGCGCCGTCAACGTCAGCGGTGATCAGCGGTTGGCGTCGTGTACGATAGTGATAGTGTGGTCAAGTGTGGTTGAGTTGAGTGTGATACGGTGCCGGTGACGGGTGAGTGTTGGTTAAAGTCGACGGTGAGACGTCGCCAGAATGGGTCCCGTATTTTATGTCATCTACGTCGCATTGTTATCCACGTACGCGAGAGCGAACATAGACACGAATACGCGGCGGACGAAGGGCAGCCTGGTGGAACAACTGAACGAGGATAACTGGAATCTTATGCTTACTGGAGAATGGATGATTGAGTTGTAAGTGCGACCGTGCACGTCGACATCGTTGTGGTTGATGCCGTGTCAAAAAATGCCCGAATTTGTTTATCCTTGATGATTGTCATTAAACAGATTTTACAGGATTAAAAGACTTTAAATAATTTCAAGGATTTAAAATGATATAATTTGTATAAAAAAAGAATAAATATTAAATTTATTTTAACAAAAATAATCAAAATTTGCAGATGTAACATGAGGAAAATGAAATTGTTTGATGTTTTTGTGTAAAATGGCAATTACTACAATAATCGAGACACATATTAACAGCTAATAGTAAATTCAAATGTATTTTTTGTATTTTAACATTACAGAAAAGCTGAATTATTTTTACTCATCAAAATTTTTGTTATCTATATAATCACTGCATGGGTCTAATAGACCCATTGTCAGCTCTAAAGGGTTATAATTGAATGAATTCAATAGATAATAGAAATATTTTTGTGAAGAATATGTGGAATACAAAGTCATAGTTAGATTTACTCTTATCAATGTGTCTATTTTGTAGTTGATAACATTGTCTGAAAGCTTATACATTTAAACTAAGTTTTACAATTATATATATATATATGTGTGTGTGTGTGTGTGTGCGTGCGTGTACGTGCGCGCGCGCACGCACGCGTGTGTGTATGTGTGTGTGTGTGTGTGTATTAAAATCTAAAAACTAATGTCTATAATAATGTTAATTAGAATTTAATATATTATTTATTAGTTATGCACCATGGTGTCCAGCTTGTAAAGCACTTGAACCAGTCTGGGAGGATCTTGCATCATCCAAAAAGGATTTAAATATCAATGTTGGAAAGATAGACGTGACAGATTCTCCAGGTCTTAGTGGCAGATTTTTGGTTACAGCTTTGCCTACCATATATCAGTAAGTATACAATTATCCTAATAATTTATTTTGCTATAGATACATAGATACATATATGGCAAAATAATATGGTTAATATTTTATATATATGTATATATATATATATATATATAAACATTATTTTTTAATATTTTGCAAATTAATTTGTATTAAATTTTATAACAATGTATCTTAGAATTAATTTTTTATTTCCTAGTGTAAACAATGGGATATTTAGGCAGTATAAAAGTCCGAGAGATATATCATCATTGATCGAATTTGTATCCGAAAAGACATGGACGAAAGTGGATCCGATATCTAGTTGGAAAAATCCAACTTCATTCCACATGTCATTTTTAAGTCAATTTTTTAAGTTATCCCAAATGTTACGTGTAAGTTACATATACATACACATGACACACATGCGTGCGCGTACGCGCGCGCACACACACACACACACACACACACACACACACACACACACACACACACAAATAATATTACGTCTATTGTAAAAATTTCAATGAAACATTATTGTTTTCACTCAGAATATCCACAATCAACTTTTGGAAGATGTTGGACTACCTGTGTGGGGTAGTTACTTGATTTTTGCTGCTGCAACAGTTGTTTTAGGCACAATATTAGGACTGGTAGGAATAATATATTTTATAATTATGTGATATATAAAATTTATATCTAACAAACAGATGATGTTAACTGTATTTGTGATTGTAGCTTGTTGTGTGTTTGATTGACTTCTTTTTCCCACAAAAACCGGCACAGCAACAAGGCAAAAAGAAACAGACTGGTGCAACAGACAGTGCTATTCAAGAGAAAAATTCAGACGAAGATGAAATTGCAGAAAACATTGGAGATGATTTAATAGATGAAGAAGAATCTGAAACAGAAGAACCTGAAACGAAGGAATCTGAAGCAAAGGAATCTGAAACAAAAGAATCTGAGATGAATGAAATAGAAACGAGTGAGAAAGATAAAGACAGTAAAGCTGATACCAGTAGTCCTAATATTCGCAAGCGTAAGCCACGCAAGGCTGACTAGAGATATTAATTCGTTTGATGTAAATATTCAGCAAACATAAATTAATTGTGACTAGCCCTTGGTGGTATTCTTCCAAAGTCATTCCTATGCATTGAAATGTGTCAATGCAACATACTATTGTTGTTTCACATCTCAAAATATGGATAAGTGATATGGGTTATCCAAGGGAACGATTCATAGATGTTTGCCGTCTCTTATATGTTAAAAATTTCAATGAATGAAAATTTCAAAATATCATTGCCCATAAAAATTTTCTCTCTACAAATACATTTTGGAAATGCAAATGTATATTTCAGGTATTATTCAGTAAAATTTTAGGATTTTGCAGGCGTTCCTGCTGTGTCAAATGTTCTCAGGGCTTAATAGTTTCGTTGAAGCAATGAGAATATATAAATATGTTGGAAGAACTTTTTCAAGATCATGATAGATACGTTTCAGATATTTTAACAAGATTATTATATGGTGTTGAAAATTTATGAAATGGCAAAAAATGTTTGATTATATTTACTTTTTGCATACATTTTCTATAAAATGTTTGAGACTGCAGAGTAAACTTATAAATTTAAATATTTGTATGAACATTTTTTTCTTTAGTGAAGAATAAGTTTAAAAAATATTTGATATTATTTTTCGAATATTGATGTTTCATAGTGATGGAAGAAAGAAAAAAATATTGAAGTCATAAGTGTAATATCATAAATGTAAGTATCTAATTTTTAGGAATTAGGAAAAGAACTATAATAGCATTTATAGTTCTTTTACCTTTAAGGTTACACTTTACAAGATCATTTATAAATCTATTTATTAATTACAATTGATTTATAAAAATTACAAATTTCTGCTTACAATTCCTTTTCTTCGATCATATTTAAAAAAAATATTTGAAAGTAGCAAAGAACGAATTGAAAACTACTTAAGAATAATTATTACTTTTATAAGACTTATATATGCACACATATTTTTCAAGTTTAAATATACATAGTACTTCGCAATTAAAGTCATTTAATATATAATCACGCATTTATTTATATAAGAGGAAAATCAGGTCTTTTCATAAAAACTGATAATCTAATTAAAATATTAATATAATATATTAATAGCTGTTGTTATCAGGCATTAGGGATTGTCATTGTTTCTTGATGCCTTTGGGGAAATTATTAATACTATTTGTGTCATTCTATACTTGTTTTGTATCTAAACTAAGAAGATAAAATGTCACAAATAGCGCTAATAATGTCTCCTCAAATGCATTTATTCGATAGTTTTTAGTCATTATTATGACTAAATTTATAGTCTTTATTATGACTATACAATTGATAGGATCCACAGATCTTAATTTGTCCTTACTCATTATCAATTGTTTGTCATCGAATGTCCCTAAAGTAAAGACGCTTAAGAATAAATTCCTGAAATCATTTTAAAACGAAAATTTTAATACCAAAATTGAGGCTATAAGTAGTTTTTTTAAGCATTTAGCGAATCATATCGTCTAAAGTGTTCATGTGTTCAGATGTGGTTGGTATTTGCATTGTATTACATACCCGAATTTACAAACTTTAAGTGATTTGCTAACTTTATATACTTAATTCGATATCACATGAAAACAGTAAGTCAAATCCAATGAACTCGCAATTTTTAATTCTGTTAATTTTATTATATAACTGGTTAACCAAACTATTATAACAAACTCAATGATAAATGAGTATTGGAGTATAAAAATGTGTGACGAAAAGCGAAGATAGAGGGAAGATAAAATAAAAAAGATAACGCATTAAACAACAACATAAAACTTGTTAGCTATAAGAAAGAAAAAACTCTTGATCCTAATATTATAACTTTTGAATTTAGAATTGGTAATTTTCTATTGTTTTAATATGGCTAATATGAGGATTTTCTCAAAATGATCTTGGGGAATTTATCCTTAAGCATTATTACGATCTTTATGAAATACCTACAATGGAATATCTTATATACTGATTTTTCTGTATGAACCTAGTTATTTTTTCTTTCTCTATCCTAATAAATTATAAAAATTTCTATGATGATTCATATGAAATTCATGATTAATTTAGCATAGAAAGTGAGTAGCATTACTTTTTGCAATATTTGCAAAAATTTGAATTGCATTTTTATAAAGGCCTATTTTAGCTTGCTACGTTTTCAAGCTTGACTTAACTAACATTTATATAGTATGAAAAAAGATCTTTAGTTAGAAAGAACACATAACTATCTTTAAAAAGTTTCTTTCATTTTATTACAAGTACGTAATTTTATTTGGAATATGAATAAATGCGAAGCCTTTATCCTTAAATGAGTATGATTATTAAATATTGCTTACATTTTTATTTTCTATGTATATATTTAAATATGATTTTTAATGAATTTTTATTTTTATTATAACAATGTCTTCCTCACATCATTTTCTATATATATATATATATATATATATATATATATATACGATTAAAATTTCCTCGATAACAATGTCACTTATACATATTATAATATAAAATTTTTGTTATTTAATATATTATCTTATATTGATACAATATCGAACTTTTATTACTTTGCTGTTTTAGATTCAAGTCGAATTTTCTGCTTTACTGAATACATTTATATTTAGGTTTTTAATTATTCATTTTCTAATAAATGAATAAATGTCATTAATTATTAATATCAAGAAACAATCAATGTGAAATTAAAAATAAAATCACTGTAATATTTACTGCCTGATAGTATTAATAAATACAATTTAAATTAATGATTCTTTTTTAAATATCCATTTTGATCCTATTTATAAAATATGTTATCGTGATTACTAATGATTATTATATATTTATAAATTATATATACATATTTATTTATATATTTATCATAATAAAACTACTATTATAAGTAAAAAAGAGCCAAATATATGTTTAAATTTATCAACACCTTGTGCTGTATATAATATTTTTCTTTATAAAATGAAAAAAATTGAATTCTTTTATTTCCGTAAAAAGACAAAAATTTTCATAATAAATATTTAAGCGTTCGCATGATTAGTGCGTTTTCAAAAATCACTGAAAAAAGATTGAAATCTTCGGATTTCTATATCCTAGTCAATTAACTTAAAAAATGTATATACTTGGAGAGCGATTATATAACTTTATTCTTTATTCGGAAACGTGAAAAGTGAAAAGTTTCACGCAATTGCAACTCATTTGAAAGTAGCGATTGGTTATTACATATGGCGGATTTCGGTAATCAATCAAAAGTTTCCTGCGTGCGAACATACTTGTTACTTTCATCATAGCATAGAGAAACTTCTGATCATTATCTCTCCTATGGATCATAGCACGCTTTTATCCTGAGGATTTAGTATAAAGACGAACCACATCTACTTTTGACGATATGATTTTATTGATAATGTCAGAAAATGTATATAGTCACATAGTTCCTACACTGAAAATGAATGTACTGGCGGTAGTGTACATGTACAGAGATGATTTCTGGTAACAGGAAAAAGTTCGGCATGGCCTCTCTTAGGTTTCTCTCTGGTGCCAGGGGCTCTGCACAATAAAAGAAAGAGGGAACAGAGAATAGAGAATAAAAATTTCAACTTATCAAAAACTGTATATTCTATAATACATGATTTCTGATAGGTTAAAATTCTTATTCTCTGTTCCCTGTTCCTGTATTGTACGGAGCCCCTCACTAAAGGTTAAAGGCACCACTATTATGCATGGTCTACAATGGGCAGTAGCAGTAGTGGATTAAGGAGTAGGCGTAGAAATCGACCAATCATA
>Ga0157364_1003137_pt1 | contig 15905 bp, 7 predicted proteins | sample AttsexASBM2_FD_111476 | JGI IMG/M metagenome (GOLD analysis project Ga0157364, IMG submission 111476) | Fungus gardens microbial communities from leaf cutter ant in Ribeirão Preto, State of São Paulo, Brazil - Atta sexdens ASBM2 | ecosystem: Host-associated > Fungi > Mycelium > Unclassified ...
TATATATATATATATATATATATATATATATATATATATATATATATATATATAGTTTACGAATCACAAATTTTATAGCGTTTTCTAAAATAAAAATTTATATTTTCTAAAATAAAAATTTATAATTCTTATAATATTATAACATGAAAAAATTAGAAAAACATTCTCACTACTGTTTCTTACAATTCATATTTACAAGTCATATTTATCGTCTACTCTAACTGTTCGGTTTTTATTGTGGTATGTCAATTGTTGATGACTTTTCCAGACTATAATTTTCCTTTATCATTGTCTATTTTATTTCTAAACAGTGACATTCTGAGCCAGACTATCCGGCTTCATAGAATTTTATATGTACTGTGCGTTTTCTCAGTGATCATAACTCGTGTGTATTACTTTACTTTAGTGACTAGATATTTTTAGTTTACATCTTTTTTTTATAAACATATATATTACGTTTTATCAAATGTTATCAACGTTCATTTTTCTGATCAGAATCTTCTCATAGTCAGTTGCACTTAGGATGACTAGACTCATAAGTCGAAACATTTATATATATATATATATATACACACACACACACACAATATACATAATATAAATTCTTTTTGTTCGTATAATTTACAACAAATTAATAAAAAGTAAAACCCAAGTCAATTACATTAAACGAGCTATAGTTAGGCGTACTAAATAATATTTATAAATAATATTTATAAATCGCAAATTATAATTTTCCGACATATTAGGTACATTCATATTAGGTACACGCATATTCAATATGATCTAAATATTACTTTTTCTGAAATTTTCACTGCACTCATGTAAATACTTGTAAATGTCTCATAATTTTTTTTTAAGTTTATAAATATTTTTTTCTTTTAAAACTAACTATCAAGTTTCAATTTTAGTCTTATATTAGCAAAAAATTAGAAAAATATTACAATATTTAGACCATATAAAGTCTGGTTACTTTATATCAATTTCACACACGCACATCCAAGAAGAGAACGAGTTTTAAAAATTTTATAAAAAATAATAATTCCACTTGCTCGAAGTTTTGTGTGTGTGTGTGTATGTGTGTTGTGTATGAAATCGCAAAGTTAAAAAGTATTAAGTAATGCTGTTCGCAAGAAATTTCCCACACGAATCAATGGCTAAACTACGAAGAATCGCATACGAGATATAACGTATAGCTAGCTATTGACACCGATAAATCTTTCAGAGAAGACGATTTTAAGAGTCTGATTCGATGATTTATCTCGAGATCATTTAGATTTTTATTATTTATAAGTATCTATAAGTATCATTTTATCGATAAGCAAATTTAGTACACAGACTAAAAGCAAATATATACGTACGAAATTACAACATATTAATTCTAACAGTATCCCTTTACACACTTTAGACTATTCATAATAAATAACGATATATACTTCGTTCTTCAAAATAATAATTTTATAAATATTTGGATAAGATGATAATAAAACAAGCAATGAAATACAAGAATTTAAAAAAAAATTCACTTGGAAGAAAAAATATTAAAACATTTTGTTAAATTATTACGAATCGGAAAACTTAAATATTTACGAAAGCTATAGCGTCTGCACATAACATCTATGCATAGAAATGCTTTAATGTTGCTTGATAATGTCTGTATAAGCTTAAGATTGAAATTACGTTATATAAAATACACATTTTTGTCAAGTACGCAGTAAACGATTAAAATATTTGCATTTACAATAATAAAATCAGAAATGTATAATAAGATGCTGTTTATTATTTAAATTATAGAATAATTCGAAAAAAATCTCAATATACTTCATAAAATTAATATAATAAAATTACGCACATCCTTTAGTATGCCCTTTAAATTATATGCATAGGGAGTTCGCTTAAGTTAAATTATAAAATCGAATTAAATCGAATTGTAAAACTAAATTTTCCTCGAAAACCGCGGATGAACTCTCACAATAATATTCGTATAAATTACAAAAGTGACTCTGTAGGAAAATCGATAAAAGTTTCCTTTTAACAAGCCAGTACAACATAACAATGGTATATTCGTATACTTATGAGAAAACTAATTCCGAGTGCAAACACGCGACAACTGTTACTCAGCTTTTCTGTTAGCTCCTGCAATCTACCAGTATAGATATGGATGGCAATCTTATCACTCTATTTAAACATAGAATATGATATTTGACAATGACAAATTAATCATAACTTATGTATTTTTTTTATTCAAAAATTAAAAATACCTTTTCTAAAAGGACTTCTGATAATGAGATAAAAAATATTCTTAGTGTACATAATCTTACCATAATTTTACACAATAAAAAATAATATTAAAACTAAATAATATTAAACAATATTAAGACTAATAATTTCAATTCATTTTTCTTCTTCAAACTAGAACTTCAAATAAGATTGACTTGAGACGAAAGTAACGCATACAAATTTAAGTCTATATATTCTTAGAACAAATCTTTATCTGATGTTATAACGCACGATGTTACCACAACATTTGGCATGAAACCAAGATCATTTTATTCTAGATTTGAGAATTTTCCATTTAAAATATTCCTCTGTTAACAATAAATATGAATCTTATTTTATGATAGATAAAGAGTGTGTATATATATAGTAGCACTGGATCTGGAAATCTTTTTTATAGATGTAACAATGAACTATGTACTAATGTATTGAATTTATCATTTATCCAATCTTCATGACACTAAGCCTTAAAAATTTACGTTGCAATAACTTTCGATCACGTTCGAAAATTATCAGTCGAGTATTATGCAAAGTTATTTTTATATCTCATTTATCATTTCTCCATTTTCTTATTACTATAAAAAAATATCTTTGATTGAAATATCTTAGACATTATACATTATTCCACAGTCTAGCTATATAGATTATCTTTTATTTTTATCAAAGTTAATAAAAATTATATTTAAAGTGAGATAGTACATATGGAGTTTTGAGTTTTTTGTAATGTTTGATAATAAACATACAGCACGAGTTGTGACGAGATGTGACGTGACTTCGTACTGCACAACTATAATTTCGAAGCAACTTATACTATATATTTTTCAACTGTACGTCAAGGACACAAAAAGTTCATGAACGAATAGCGACGGTCGATTAACACGTAATGAATTCATTATTTCACATCATTGTAAGTAGCGTACAGTGTCTATTAGAATGTCGGCATGTCATTAAGACTAAAAAATGGTTAGATCGATTTGTTGTTTGACTGTAGTCAAGGCCGATATGAACTTGGTATGTCAATTCAAGACCGATAAACATCATTTGTAGATGAATTTTTCAATTTCAACGATGAAACAAGGCTTTAGTACGTGCTTTTGTATATATATGTGTTGATATATGTGCTGTATGTTCCATCATCTTATTACGTAGATACGTAGATCTTCTATATTGAAAGAGAATTAAGCCCCAGCCAATAGACTGAAAACACTTTAAAGTATCTATTTCTAACTTCCTCCGTCTTCTCACGTATGCGAAATCGAACATTAAGAACGTGCACTAGGATGCTAATGCCTAGGAGGGATGTCGACTGTATAATATCAGTCAATAAATATCGATCAATATCGATATGTTTGTTGCGTTGTTACGTTTCCTAACCAGATGTACGGTAATCTACATAAGCTATGAGCAAGAAGCCTCGTGTTTAATCGAGATAATCCATTTCATACGGCTCGTATTGCTGTAATGTATAGGTCTACAACATGCAATATCAAAGATAAAACATCTCGCTTGAAAACCATGGGCTACTCCCACTTTTATAATTATCTTTTATAATTATTGCGAAACGTATCACGCGTTAATCTTTATTTGAAATAAACAAGAAATAAAAATTTAATTCATTTCCATAAAAATTTAACGTGTGATAAACGTAATAAAATAAATTCGGACATTATCTCACTTTTTTTACTGCTCACTCAATTCTATCTAAAATTCGATACTACCTAACAAAAAGATACGATAATCACTGATAACTGTAAATTTATCTTATTTGCATTGAAAAAAATCTGCATTAATTTCATGGTTAATTGCAAATTAACTTTAGTTGAAAATGAACAAATCAAAATTTTTTGATAAACCTATTAAAAATAATGATATGAAATGATTTTGAAATTAAATTAATCCAAATTAATTGAGTAAGGAGCATATAAGCCAATGCAGATTATTATTTGCGAGTAATGTCTTCATAAATTTATTTAGGTCGAAACGTTCATTTATATATTTATTTATACATAGTCATGTAACAACTAAATTTATGAAGACATTACTCGCAAGTAATAACCAGCGTTGGTTTGCATGCTCCTTATTCAATTAATTAAATCTATTAAAATTCTAATTGAAATAATCAGATTTTTTATTAATATGATCAGAATTTTTTGCTTCATTAATTTTCAACCAGAAATTCGTCTTAGTGGTCTTATTCTATTAAATGCAATTGATCCCTTTTTTTTATAAAGTATGGCGAATAATACTCGTCGTTCAAGAGTTAATTTATAGAATTATAACTAATCGCAGTTGCGGTAATGTGGTTTCGGGATAATTCATCTTCCTCACTTGACCTCATTTACAGAGATTAGCAAGTAATTAGGCGACTTGTAAGCGATTAGGCCGGAAGTGCTGTGCGGCTTGCATACGCGGTCAGTTCACGCTCTAATATTCGTAAAGCAAAATGGTAATTCTACTTTCGCGCAAATAAATCATTTCAATTGGTGAGGAACGATCGCGAAAACACGCGAGTGCGATTTCGTTATCGTTGAGTTCTAATTATTACGTCCGTATCGTAATTAGAAGGCGGATTAGTTTTCGTGGGGGGGAAGCTTAATCAGAAGCTGATTGAACACGCGGTATGTTACGCCCCGGTTCAAGACGGATTTTACAATAATACAACTATCCACATCGCCAGAGTAAACGGAATACTACGCACACAAGAACTGATTGTCTTGATCCTTGAATCATTGGTTTCGGAATCGGTGTTATCGATCCCGTGAGTTCATGCACTGACACATATTACGCTAGTTAACACTTGAAAATCAAATCAATAAGCTCTTCTGGAATTTTCTCACATAAGTTTGGCTGCAGACGTCTTGCGATGTAAGTGAGAAAATTACTTCGTAAAGATATAAAGGTTTCCCCCCTGAGCTTTCTTTAATTTCATAAACAGTAATATTATTGTAATTTCTAGCTTGTAATGCTCTCTATAGTAAGTACTCAAAAGTAAAGTTCTATATTTAAAACTCATTAAAAAATAATAAATCTAAATATTTCTTTTTATCAACTTTTTACTTAATTTTTGTTTAAAATATATGTAATAATATCGCATGTTTTATTTTTTTATAAATTATAATTAACAATAAATTTTTTTATAAAATTTAATAAACAGAAAAAATTAACTATACAAAGAGAGCAGAGGAGAAAACGGATCGTTAAATTTTGAATATAAAATTTGTTTTTTATTTCTGCACTAGTTTACACTAGAACTCTGTTTATCACTTTCACCAAATATCAAACATATATTTCACTTTAAATTCGAAAAATGTATACTTCAAATGTTCAGCTACAGAAAACAGCTTTTAAAAGAAATAAAAAATGGAAGTAATAACATCACCTAATAATAAATTTTGCAACATGACTGATAAGCTACATAATAGCATAAAAGAAAAAAAAAATCTCTTTACATGTTTGTGTATAGCACAATTTTTTTCTTTTATGCTATTATATATTTTATGTGTATTAGTACTACAAAATTTACATATATTTATTTCTCATTGTGTTCTGTAAAATATCCACAAAATAATAGAGATCGAGAACACGAAGAACCATTTGCACGCGCAAATCGTGCGTAAAAACGGAGGATTCACGTGCGATCATTTGTAGTATACCCTTTAATACGCACCCTTAGGTTGCCGACCCTCAAAGGCACGTTATTAGATCAGTCGAGAAAAATTATATCGCGTTCATCCATGTACGCGAGAAAAAAATTATACATCACCGATAACAACAACATCGACGTCGACGACGACAACGATGAATTTTCCATACTCGTCTGAATCATTTGAAACTAGGTGATGACGCACACCCTTCATCTCTTAGGTTCCACATTCGTTGCCAAACAACCCGGCACCAGAACGGCGGCTGCCAGGAGCGGCATAAGAAGGAAGAAAATCCGAAAATGCTTTTATATATGTATTATTTTTTTATGAAATCATTGCTTTTCGATATAGAACGATCAAAGAGGTGGATCTAATTCTACAAAAAGATTTTTTTATTTCTAGAAATAGTTCCACTTTAAAAAGACAATTTCACTATTTTTGTTTTAGATAATTTTAGAGAAATTTTAAGAAAATAAAGAAATATGTGAGTAAAGGAAATTTAAGATGTACGTTATTTCACCTTAAGCAAGGAAATGAATTCATTCCAACTTTACAAAGTAAACTTTAAAAATGTTTCTAAAAGAAATAATGTTGCAGCTATATGTGTGGTTGATTGAAAATACGAACTTCAATTTCAGTTTTTGTATATGTATGTATGTCCTTGGTTGTGTCGTAAATAAAGAAGAACTCGAAACATATACGACATATAAGAATGAGAATTATTAGCAAAATATTTGTACAACTGTAATTTAAAATAATTACCCGAGTAAAGATACCAAACGATCTTCTTTTTTAAAATAATATTTAATTTACCGTAAAATTTATAATCCATTTAATAATCATTTGAGTGTAATCGGTAGCAATCCTTAAATGAAAATACGTTAATATCAGATAATCGCTCTGAACTTTAATCATACTCAACTCACTGATTAAAAAAATGACAGGCATTAATTATAAGGCAAGTTTATATTATTAGATATCTCAATGATTTATTATTTAGCTGACTCTTCTTGAATCAATGTCACATGAGTATACTGAGGGATAATATTTCATTTCATGTCACGTACAAAAGGGCTTTTAATATATATCTACGACAAAGTGTGGTAGCGTTGATCCCTTCAAAAAGCGACTGTACGCGAAAGCACAACGTTGAACTGAAATTTTCGCGGCGACCTCTTGAAAAATTGAATTTTCGAGCGGAAAGTTTGGAGGAAAAAATTCCTCGAGTGCGTCCCCATGATTTATTCATGGTGCTCTAAAGTTCTAATGCCACGCGTAAACTCGCACGAAATATATTCTCATTCCAATATACGCGAAAAAGGAAATCGAATACACACATGTCAACTTTTTCTGAATGCGATCTAAGAAACGCCCCACAAATAAAAAATCGAAATTCTTAGCATGTTGTAGACTTTGAATTCGATTAAAAACTTTTTCACTTTGTTCTTAGTATTAAGGTTCTGCTTTACAGAAAGAATGGTTTTACTAAAGTATATAAAAATTTGGATAGGGTAATTCTGTTATATACGACCTATCAAAAACTTAATTTATTAAGTATTATTTACTTTAAAGTAAACGAACTATATCAGTAAAAACTTTGTACTGTCTACTATTATGAAAAAAATATTAAAAATCTGAAATATTTATATTTCGTATTAAAAAATGAAACTTTTTTAAGCCCTTGCATTTTTGCCGTATATATATCCCATAGGGATGAGATATATGACTATTCACAGGGAGAGGGAGGATAGGTATGATTCATGAAAATACAATTACAAATAATGCATATAAATAAGATGTAAAATGACACAATAACTTATAAAATGTGTTTAAAAAATTTTATTAAGGAATAAGAATAATAAATATGTATATGAAATAAATAATAATTACAATCTTCCCACATGTATTACAAATGTTATGACATGAGATACATATTTCATGTAATGCGTTTATTGCATTTAATACACTTAATTCAATCTGCGCACTTTGTATGCTTTGGGCATAAATCTCGTCCACTAAAAAATTCCGTATATCCCAAACAGGTGAGATATACAAGACAACAAACTAAACAAAGAATAGAGCCAAATACTTGTATTTTATTACACAACATGCTTTACTATTCCTCTATACTCATGTATCACGAAATAATCATTAAGTCTTTTGCACGTCCTACAGTAATCATTTTATGTAGATTATAATTTATGATGGTGCTAATACAGATAAATCGATCCAATAATTTCATTAATATTAATAATAAGAAACTAAAATCGCAACATATTAACTATATTAATATAAAGACATGTAACAGAATTGCGGAAAAATTACCCTCACTCCTTCTATTTTTTCTGACTTCTGCGGCATAAATACCAGCGCGGCGTATTTACTGGAGTTACCCTATATATAGATCTAAAAACAATTTTGTTGAATCATCAAAATAATGTAGGGCGCACAAACTGATTGCTAGAATGTCAAAATTTTTTGCAGCATTGCTTGAAATTACTACGTAATTATTTATTATATATATAATAATAATAGATTATACGTATAATAGATGGACGTATAATAGATCCAAAATTATTTTCAGATCCAGCTAAATTTTTAGATACTTCAACAAAATCGTTCATTTCATATTGATATATCAATAATTAAAGTATTGGGTCGTCCGGAAAGTTTGTGCCGATTTTTTGAAGAAAAATTGAAACGCAGAAGATTTAAATTTTTAATTTCATTTATTAAATTTAAATTTCTTTTGCTGCACGAACTTTCCGGATGACCCAATATTATGCGACAATAAACTGTATTAGAACAATTAGTTAATTATTATTAAATTTTTTTTTGTTATTTAAGAATCTTGAAAATATTTCTTTCGAATTTAGAAAGTGTATTGTATGCGTTAGAAATCTACATTGTTATTATTTGCTAAACATTCTGTGAGGAATTTTATCTTCACGCGAAAAAAAAACGTGCCTTATCGAATCAAAGAAATGATAAGATATTTACAAAGCGTAATAATCATTAAATATAATATTATCTGAAATTAATAACTCGTAAAAAGATACATAGATAATAATAATTTACATATATATATATATATATATATAAAACACAGAATAAGAATAGATATTAGAATAATTAATACTTATATATTAATTATTGATTATTTTAAAATATCATTCTAAAATATAAATATAATCATAATATATGTATAAAACATGAATATAAATAGTAAATATTAACATTCATTTTAATTTCTTTTTAATAATTTTGTATATTTTATATAATTGAAAAAAACAGTTCTGATATAATAATAATTATTTTATGTAAATTGTATGATAATTTTCTTGTGAAAGAAAAAATCCTCCAAATCAAATTTGTTCACGAAAAAAATGATTTTGAAGTTCAATGAAAATTTAGCTGTATACAGATCTAAAAATAATTATGTTAGACTATTAAAATAATTATGCAGTACATTCAAATTGTTTGCTAGAATGTCAAAAGTTTTTATAGCATTATTTGTCACATCGGTTTTTTATAGCATTGTTTGAGTTTCCTACATAATTATTTTAATGGCCCAGCAAAATTATTTTTATATCTATTTACTAGAGTCTACTCGAAACTACTTTTTAGTCTCCGGCCGAAACCGAAAACAATATACAATATACAATTTTTATTCAAATTCGACTAAAACCCGAATTTTAGAAACCGAAATTTTTGGATAAATACTTACAAACATCATATGATTTTCAGAAAATCATTGAAAATCGAACTATGTAAAATTTATGTATTCTTTTAAAAATCAGATATTATTAATATCTTATTATTCCTTAAATTATAAAGAATTTCCTATAAATTATAAGGAATTTCAGGCATTAGACATGATAGCAATTTGGCGAATAAAAAAAGATAAAGAAAGAAGACAATGCCGACATAGTTTATAGCAATTGACGCCGATTAGTCAATCGATAACCTTATTGAAAAAAATTACGTCACAAAATTACGTAACGAAATCATGTAATTAAGATAAATAAATTAAGATAAATAAATCACGAACTGTTTCAAACTAGTACATGATTTTTTAAATTACGTAATTTGAAAAGTCACATAATGCTTTTTTTTCTTCTATTTCTATTATTCAATTTTTTTAAATTCGATAAATATAAAATCACATAATGGATGGAATTAGTTTTAATATCATTTATTTAAAATCTAACATTACGTAATTTAAAAAAATCATATTAATAAAATCGTACTAATTTGGATCAACAATCCGATATGTGATTTGCTTGTCTTAATTACATGATTTCGTAACTCTTATCTGATTTATGTAACTCTGTAATGATTTTTTTTTAGTAAAGAACATACATTTTTCGAATACTTGCCGCGATGCAATTTGCAGTTTCGATTTACTTACGAAATGTTCTCTTAATTTCAACCGAAACTGAAATCAAACCGAAACTCCGATTTTTTATCAAAACTGACTGAAACCAAAATTTCGATCGGACTCTACTGACTATTTAAATTTTTAGATACTTCAAAAATAATTCTTTTTGTGTTAAAGTTGTTTCCGAGACAATATCTGCGCGTTAATAGCAAATTCGACTTGATGTACTCAGCGAGAATTGATGCACATTAAAAGCCGTCGTACAGATTGACGTAAAAACGTGCATTTAATATAGAAATAGATTAAACCAAATATTCAATACATTTTATTGTATTGTTAGGAAAAATTTTATTTGTATTGTGTATTAAAAATCAATAAATAATAATGATTCCAATAATTAAATAAATTGAACGATATAATATAGAGCTAAGAATCAACTCGGGATAATGTGTGAGTAACAATATTATTGTAAGCAATCTAAAAATGTACAGACGTTTTTCGATCTCTATCGGGTCCTTCTCAATATTAAAAAATAAATTTTAATGTTATCGGTAACTACGTAAGATGTTCAATATATAAAAAGTGCATTCGCATGTTGTAAAGAATAATTATGGCAAGACTATATACGGCCTAGATTCAATCAGCTTCCTATCGGAACTTGTTAGTCTATTTCAGAAGTCACATAATCGTGATCAGAGATATCAAACTTAATGTCGAACTCTGAGATGTAATATTGTTTTGTTACATCTCAGAATTCGATAATATTAAGACAATATTAAGTTTGATGTGATAGAAATCTTGCCATAATTATTCTTTCCAACACTTTTTATATATTGAATATCTTACGTAGTTACTGGTAACATTAAAATTTATTTTTTAACATTGAGAAGGATAGAGATCGAAAAATCGTCTGTATGTTTTTAGATTGCTTACAATAATATTATATAATGTTACTCACACATTATTCTGAGTTAGTTCTTAGTTCCGTATATTGTATTGTTTAAAAATGTGCATTTTATAATTCGAAATATTTGCATTTAATTTTTACACCCAAACAAAATCCGTATATAATGGTTTTAACATGCAACAGTGCGCACTAGTGCGTCTAACCGAATTCGTTGGAAAACACCGCTCTGTACATATAAAATTAATTTTCCGTGTGTTTGCCTGTTGTGATATCAAGCGAAAAGGGCAGGAACAGTGCCATAACTAAGCGGGAGCCCAGTAAATACGTATACATGTATATATACCTTGGTCAAACAACTCAGAACACCCTGTGTATATGATATTATTGATTTCCGAGTCATCCTAGGTAATTATTTTCTTTCGCAACAAACCTTGTGCAATTTACACAAAAGTAGCACGTGCTCATCAGGAGCCCACACACGTCGTAGAATATCGCGCAAGTCGGATCGTTATGAAAAAACACACGTGTATTTTTTTATCGCGGGCACAAAGTCTCGCATTCTCATTCATTTAGCGTGTCATTTAGCACCGAACGCGTGGTCGATCGGTCCTAATTACTTATCGTTTGTTCAATAGAGAGATCATCGATACATTGTGCGATCGAAACCAAAGCCCGAAACTGTCATTTGAAAAAAATTCGCGCACGAAAAATGACGTGAAATCATTTTCATGCGTTAAGTATTTAAATTCGAGAAACGGAAACCGTTTATTAGCATATATGAAGTGATTAATTAAATCTTCGATCGACAGAATAATCCGAACAAAATTTCTGACTACATAATTCATCGCCCTTTATTTCCGTTTTCATCATTCATGTAAGTTAATTTTAATTTTGATTCAACTTACTTTTCATCATTTTCCAATTTTTAACATTAGAAAAAAATAAAAAATAAGTTGAACTGAGGTCAAAGTTAATCATTGGTGGAAACCGGCATTAATCTTTTTTTTTTTTCATATATCAAATGATAAAGAATTAATAATTAATTCCGCGTTAACAAATAAGTGCTGATTCACCTTTCTTTTTTTTCTAATTCATAAAAAAAGATACAAAACAACCGGGAGTTAAAGTTAATCTATTATCTTGGAACTGAATGTTAATAAATTTTTTTTCATGTCAAATAATAAACAACAATTCCATCCGTATTAATAGAACTTAACAGATCTTGATGACAAATTAATTGAAGTTCGATCGAAATCACTCCTAAAGTGACAGCACACGATTAAATATTAATACAGGTCAAGAATTAATATTAATAATTAACCTTTATTTTTCGAAAATGGAACGATGAAGATGGAAAAAAAAACAGTAATCGAAGAGGAAAAGTGCGATTTCAAAAAGTCAAAAGTACATCACCGTCAAAAGAACATCCACATTCTTTACTTGAAGTAGATGGAAAGATTCGCTCCAATCGTTTCACTTAAAATAGATACGTTTTCCGGTTTTGGTGTACTTCAACTTGAACAGTCCGGCGCGATCTAAAAGCGGCGGCATTCCAAGAACAACATCCCGAAGATAACATACACGAACGGAGATGTCGCTCTGCGTGAAATGAAATTCCTGTTTCGAAAAAGAGAGAAAAAGAAAGGCAGATACGTTGTGTTGCGACTGTAAAAAAAAAAAAAAAAATCCCACCGGAGAGACGCGCGGAGATATCCTTAACGACGTTTCCGTCCGAAAGCACGCGCGGAGTTCCGGCCGGAATTCACGCCGCCGGCACGCGCGAAAATTTTGCCGGGGAGGGATTTATCGGCGCCGACCGTCGACGGCGAAAGCCGCGGACGCCCGGCACGGGAGGGGAAAAAAAAGCTCGTCGAGGACGCGCGGCGATCGCGGGGCACAAGTCCACGAGGACGGCGAAAAGGGGCAACGAAGGGGAGAAGGCGGGGGCGAAAGAGAAGAAAGAAAAAAAGAACCGATGACAGGAATGTACTTACGAGTGTCATGTGGTGAGAAACCGCCGGAGCTCATTAACACCCGCTGCGACGGCAGGAACCGCGCCACGCACATCCGGAACCCGGTTCAGCCGTGGCCGAAAACATACACGATGCGGAACGTCCGACGACGCGACACGAACTCGCCGACGGTTTGAGGTTATATACCGGAGAGAGTGTGTGAGTCGGAATAGGTACGAGAGGGGGAGAAAGAGAGAGAGATAGCACGAAGGTGGGAGGGGAGAGAGAGAGTGAACGAAAGAGAGAAAGGGGAGGGAGTGTTTCTTCAATCACCTGGTCGCACACATCGACGACGTAACGCGCCCAACTCGCCGCCGCACGGTTTGTTCGCTCTCTCTCTCTCTCCCTCTCCCTTTCTTTTTCCTTCTCGATACACGTAAATGTATAGGTATATATACGTGCCGATTATTCGCGAAAATCGACGCAACGTCTCTCTCGACTGACCGCATGCTCGACCTGGCGACTACTCAGCGGTTGGCTTTCTTTTTTTTCCTGGCACCCCGCATTTTTCTTCGTCGCGACGCGTGTTCCTCATCACTCGACGAAGCAAATACTCGATCAGCGGTTTAACGCGACCGCGGAGCGGCAGGCGGCAGCATGTGCGGAAGAAATTTCCTAGGTGCCGAAGATCGGTGGAATGGAAATCGAGGAGAACGTGGAGAACGACCGCTGGCGAGAGCGATGAATAGTGAACGCGAGACGCCACCTAAGTCCAATTCCGCTTCACGAAATCTTTTAGCGAATTGTATGATTTTTTTTTTACCGTCAACGAGACACTGCGAAATAAGCTCCTTCGATATATAATATATCCTTCAGGGCGACTTCGGCGATCAAGTTTAATCAAACTTTAATTGACTAGTGAGTACGATTAATTAAACTTTGATCGAAGTTGTCTCACTGAAAATCGCGATTCAATCAATGTCATGTCTAAAAAATTGTTAACTATAAATAAAATTGTTAACTATATGTATTTTATCGTCATATATTAATCCAATCTTTCTTTTCATATATGCATAAAAAAGAGATACTAAATTTTAATTAATACTTATTTGAATAGTTCTAAGTATTTACTAAATGCACAACGTATATTTATTAAGAACTATTAATTTTATTTAACTATCATTTTTTATTTAATATTAAATATTTATTTACTGTAAGTAATAGCGAATTCGATTAATTGCACTGTGCTAGATTAATGTATATTTTTGAAATTGTTACAATTAAACTGCAAAGTTAAATGTAAAGATTTATAAATATTTTAAATAATTAGCTATTTAATAATAGTTTTGTCACGTTATTTAATAGAATATACATGTGTATTATTTTATTGTCAAAGTTGATTACATCAGGCCACTGTATTTAAATGCTTTATATAAAGTAACACATTTAATATACACTAATGCGGAGTAATAGTGCAAGTGATCGAATTTATCATAAACGTTTACTTAGAATACTATTTTTAAACAATATGAATTTGTACATATTGAATTAATTAAAAAAAAATATGTATTAATATTTAATAAATTTTGTTACTATATCAAATTACGAAAAGTGATTTTTATTAAATTTATCTGTATAAAATATTATTAATTATCGATTAAACGAACTAAGGTTTGATCAAACTTTAGTCAATTTTATTGATTGTATAAGGATCGTGATTTTGTACTTTCTATTTAGGTACATGTTATAAAAAAACTGAAATGCTTATTATTTTTTTAAATATCTTTGTATCTAAAGAAAGATAAAGTAGGATTATTAATAAGTGTAAAAGATTTCTGAAATAATATAAGAAATGACATCAAATATTATGAAACGAGGTGAAAATTACAAAAATTTATTAAATGTTGTCCAATGAAATTATGAATATTTTAAATAAATATAGATGTAATAATGACTTCTTAATCAAAATAATAAGACAAAGAGCATAAGAGTCATTATTATATTTATATTTATTTAGATAATAATTATAATTTCATTGTCAATACCCATATAATAAATTTGTTCACTCTTTTGTCATTTTCAAACAAAAGCTTCAAATTGAAACGTGGTACTCTATTACGATGCGAATTTGTCTTTTAATTATCATTTTATACAACTATTCAAATTTAAAAAATATACGAAATTCTGTTTGATTCAATCAAGTTGTCAAGTTCAATTTGCACAGATCTTCGTACTTCAAATACATTTGTTTTTGGGAAAAGTATCCCTTTGTCTCATTATTATATTTATAAGTATTCTAATAAATTCGCTCACTTTTGGAAGCTTTCCAGTAAAAGACACAAGATATAAGACCCATTCCATCCTTATTCAATAATCAGTAAGAAACAAAGATGGAATGACTCTTGTCGATTTGTGCCTCTGCAAGAAAGCCCTCCCTTTATCATTTTCACCTCATTCAATGAACACAATCGACGGTTTGAAATTGGCGCCTTGCGAGGTTGGTTGATGGTTCGTGCATGAATTGAATGGAGGCGAGATGAACCGAAGCGTCCGTGGCGTCCGGAACGACCGACCGCCGCTCCTACGGCGCGCGGTTCAGAGCGCATGCCCCGGGGGGTTTATTATCTTCTTTCTGTTCAAGTGCCATTTCGTTGCATGCAGTGCAGTCTATAAAACAGAATGCGTTCTCCGCGGGTCTCGAGTTTCCTATCACTTATCGTCATTCGTAGCGTATAAACATAACAGCA
>Ga0157364_1003138_pt1 | contig 15905 bp, 10 predicted proteins | sample AttsexASBM2_FD_111476 | JGI IMG/M metagenome (GOLD analysis project Ga0157364, IMG submission 111476) | Fungus gardens microbial communities from leaf cutter ant in Ribeirão Preto, State of São Paulo, Brazil - Atta sexdens ASBM2 | ecosystem: Host-associated > Fungi > Mycelium > Unclassified ...
AGAATATTTTAGAATGTAAATATTAATAACTCGTAGAATAATAACAATTATTATTTGTCCATCCTTTTCTTACGATATTTTCACAAAAATATCTATCCATATAATACGTTCTATTCGACAGACATTCTTGGAATATCCTCAGGACATTCAGAGGATATATATATATATATATATATATATATATATATATATATATATATAAGGATTCTCTGAATGTCCATTGGAAGTTTGTTCAGTAGATACTTATATTTCTTCTATAATAAAAAAATTATTGCTTTTCAAGCTGAAAAACATCGGATAAATAAATTTATCTAATCTATAAAGTTATTGAATTAGTGTCCCTGATTATGCAACGCGTATATGTTAAATGTTGCGCGTTCAATGAGATTCGAGAATCGAGTCAGCCCGCGTTGTTGAGTGTGTAGAAATATACCTCCTCCGTAGGCGGTCGTGTGATGGCGCCTACTCGTGCGCATACCTGCCTACCTGTAGCCCTCGAACAGGCTAACCTCAGGCAGAACCGCTCTCGGCTCTCCGCAACGGCTCACGAAACTCTCGTTTCACCGAGATTCCTCCGTCCGTGCGTCACGAAAGATACGCCCGTCTCTACGCGTATCCGTTCGTCGCGCGCAGCCGGTAGCCACCGCAAAAGCGGACAATCGAGAAGCGAACGAGCGAACCAGCGAGAAACACACAATGAATGAATCGACGGACAGACGCATAGACGGAAGAACAGATGCACGGACGGATGGACGGATGGACGGACGATCGGTCGATGCAACTCCGTTGCGGAAATTCCGCAAACAATGAGAAGAAACCTTATCACGCCAGTGTATGGACATTTCATCGACACACATGTACGAGAGAATTCAGCCGCGGTACAACATCGATGATTTGTTTTTTCACGAGTTGACACGTACACGTATATATATACGCACACGCACTAACCTTTATCTTATCATTGGCGAAGGCGGATCGAGGTTGACTGGTTGTTTGCTATAGTAACAAGACTCGACGATTCAACGTTCCCTCTTTCTCTCTTTTCCCCTTATCTTTCTATCGAGAAAGTAGAATTCCACGAGGGTGAAACATATATATATATATATATATATATCACCCCACAATTTCGATCGTAGGGGATTCACGGCGTAAAACGCGCTGCAATTCTGCTCGGATAGCGATTTGCTTTATCGGCCGAGCAATTAAAAAAAAAATGATATGCGCGGTAAAAAGATGCTGTTTTATCCGTGGGACGTGTATTATCGATTTCTCTAAAATGGACTTGTCGATCGATATTCTCGCGCAAATACAACTGTTACAAAAACATTAAAAGAGCCTAAAGAATGTGAATAAAAAGAATGCAATTTCATAATAACGAAATATTAGCAAAATAAATATTAAAATTTATGAAATTATGTAATTTTTTTTGTGTTTATGCATGAAATATATAATCATTTGTAGGACAAAGTTGAGTTTAGAAAATAGGGACTCGCGTTTATCGAGACGTTTATTTAAACAAACGCAGTTGCTCTATCTTTAAGTATGTCAAACGATATCGGTCTATAATTATTCATCGTAATAATAAACATACACACGTGCACCGTTCATATAATATGTTTCTATATTCAAATCGATTAGTCACTCGGTGTAATGGTTTGTTGGCGCACGATCAGACCGATGATTTATTTACATGAAAGAAATTGTAAAATATCAATTACTTGATATTGATCGATAATCGAATCTATTTTTAATTTCTGAAATGAGTGATCTTTGCCACATTTTCTGTAGCTTTAGTTTTTATAAATAATATTTTACTTGCGCAAGCCAATCCCTTTATAGAAAAATGAATCTTATGTCATTTACATATTTGCCATATAAGCTAAAAATTTTGGCGATTCTGTAGGCACTGTACCATTTCTGGCAAGTAGATCTGTAAATAAATGGTTAGAAAGGAAAAAAAGATTCTGTCAAAACTGATCTGAGTTTAATTATTGAAACATTCGCGTATATAAATAGGGTACAAATATATGTGATTGATGCGTATTGATGCGTATGTGTGTTCATTCTGAATGTTACTGCACAGTTCGACTTAATAATATATATATAAATATATACATTTTGTAAATTGTTTTGTATAAGGAGTCACGTAAGCGTTTCTAAATAAATAAATATTGTTTCAACACAACATAAACTCGATAAAAATTTCAATAATTTTAACAATTTTAATAATAATTTACTTCAATTCTTTTCTTTAGCGCCTCCTTAAAAATGTATCCTGTAAATTAAAAAGAAATTTCAAAGAATTCAATTATTAATGAAGCTATCTTTTTTAATCCTTCTTCATTCTTTGGATTAAAAAAAAATTGTCAATTTTATTTGTGACCCTTTTAGAGCAAGCACCTTAACCGGAAGTCTTAATTTACTCCACCCAATTTATGCTGTTTATAAATTACATAACGTCTCTAGAGAAAAAAAAAATAAATTACGTAACGTCTCTAGAGAAAAAAAAATTCGTCTTTAATATCAAACTAATATGTCACTACTATATTCCAAATGAATACGTATTTTTTATTTATAAATTACTTAATAATTAATTATAAAGAAATAAAATGATTGTAAAATTGATTCTTATAAAGTGTATATTTTCGAATCATACTTTTATTCCTATTTGTATGTTAATATGTTTCTCTCGTCTCAACATTTACGTCATAAATTAATAAAATATAGTATACTGAAGTATTTATTTACATATTTATTTTTAAAATAAAGATTTTATTTCAAAATCTCAGATATTTACGTGCTCACATTCATTATGACAGTATTTGAAGAAACGAGAAGAATGTTCCGCAAAATATTTATAAATTGAGCGAGTTTATAAATTGAATGGAGTTAATAAATTGAGGGAGAAAATATCATTGTCCTTATAGAATTATTCGGCTACTTATCTCGCCGATAGTACATTGTACCTCGAGTATTTCTCGTCTTAACACTCTGAACGCGTACAGCTAAAATTTCAAAGTCTTTCGAGTTTCAGAAACATGCAGAAGACTATCTACACCTCAATAACTGAATGATCGAGTGTTTCTCTTTTATCATTTTCAGTATCAGTACGAGTTTCACGAGTAGAGGTACTCCTGCTTGTAAGTCTTGAAAGAGTTTTAGCGGTTTCTTACAAGAAGTTCGTACTTTGAGACATTTCCTTCGCCTCAGTTAATTCAATTCCCAATTTCAACACCAATTATAATCGCTATGATATTGATGGTCTTTTTCAGATGAATGAAACTTGTGTGTGAATAAAATTTATCGTTATCTTTTTCTTTGTGAGATTTCTTCTTTTTTTTTTAGTAAAAAATACGAATTTCAAGAATTCGTTAAATCCGAGAACATAATTTCTCGATTATTCTCTTTTTTTCTTCATTCGTCTATGCTTACATGCTTAATCGCTATCTTAATGCTATTTGTATCATTAAAGACGTTAGTGAAGCGTGAACCTTTAAATATCGCTAGTCTTGATACAGGTTACAAATCGATCTCCATTACTATAAACCAAAACTGTCTCAATCATTCGGACAATACCAAAAATTTCACTTCGAGCAACATTAAAAATAAATTCGTTGCTCGCTCCTGTTCTCCTTGCAACCCGATCAGAAGTAGCCACTAGAGGACACAGTTAGCTGTTTCTAAGAATATTCTTAAATAAAATCTACTGATTGCATTTTCAAGGTGGTCTTAGTCGCGAGTGAGCTCCGCGAAATATATCGTATGTGTACGTATGCGTGTGTTTGTATGTATGTGTGCGGAAGAGTTGGTCGCCAACTTTTCAACACTTCCAACGTCCGACATGCGCAAACCGTCATTCAAATTTCAATCACAGTTGCTGATGTAGCATTATGTTTTCCTCATATGTAAAAATAAATCGCGTCAGCACAAAAAAACCAGTCGCAATTGCTATTCCAACAATATTTCAGCACATTTTAGTAGCCAAAAATAAATAGCTTATTAAGTACATGCATCCATACGAAGTGGTTGTATATATTAAAGCCTGGCAGTCGTCTAATATATTTAGCATTTAACGAAAATGTAATATTGCACTGTTACAATTTACGCATTTGTTATATAATCTGTGACCGTCTTAAAATATATTACCTTCATAAAAGTTACGATATTCATGAGCTGTTTCTTGCTAAATATTACTTCAGCTGAGACGAGTCGAGTCATCCTCTTTATCCGAGATCTCGAGTTCGCGTAGGTGTTTGCATTTCAATATATGCATATTACAAGAGATTCGTATGATCTTCATCTCGTCGGTCAAAGTAATTTTTAATATTTGCGTAGACTTATTTTCATGCGTTCTATTAACAATTTTAAATAATTCTGTCGAAAATATCGGTCTACATTAATAAGCATTACAATGTCACCGATAATATCAGTATTCATTGACATGGTATAATCGATTTCTATAATCGATCTCCGTATAACCATCAATGATATGTTGTATAGAATGCTAAATGCATTAAGGGTAGTTCAGATGCGCGTCATGATAATATGATTATCTCTTTTGAATATCGATTTCTTATCTTCCATCTCTTTATGTGTGCGCTTTATCCATTGTAGATATAATGAAAATGAACATACAATAGAAATGAAAGGGCGAAGTATGAATCCTTTGATAACTTACGACATGAGTATGCGTGTATGTGCGTGTGAATGTATGTGTGAACTCTCGCACTCTTCGTTATCGTTTTTTCCCATTTACTTTTGCAAATGCGCTCTGTAAACGAATCTTTTTCATTGTTTAAGGCATCATTTTGCGAGGTGTCAGCCATTTCTTCATATAGTAACAAAAAATTGTAGAAATATAGATGAGCACCAAAAGAGCACACGTCACCCCGAGCGCAAGCACTGAAGTTTTTGTTGGACATGGCTCCACAATGGTCACTGTTTTGTCTGCAAACACAATAGCGCATTCAATTTTTGTAGTGAGTTAAAATATTTTATTTCCAGGTATACGAATCTGTAATATTTTCATAATTTTACCTGCTTCGTTAAAGTCTATGCTGGCATCGCTCTTTAGAAAATCGGACTGTTTCTCATCGCCAAAGTCAAGAACTAAAATCTCTTGAGACAAAGTCATATCTTCAGCTTTCTCCTCCGTTGAGTTTGCAATACTTCTTCTGCGTCTCTTGCCCCATGATTCCACGGATTCACGTCCCCACTCGCAAACAGCCTGAAATAAAATTATTAGAGGCTTTCTTTTTCTATAATAAGAAAAATGAGAAATCAATTAATTACCGGTTCGCAAGGTCCTAGACAGTATTTCACGTTACACTGGAAGATCACGCCATAAGATTCGGTGAACCTAAAGGCCTCGTATACAGATTGCAGAGCGTTACCATCGGGAGTGAAACTGGGGAAGATGGAAGGATCGACAGGGCATCTGAAAATTTAAATTTAAGATTTTTTAAAATTTAAGATTTTTGTTAGCTTTTTATTTTTTTTTACTAAGCATAAATGAGAAATATTTAACAGAATAAAATCGACTTACCCTTCGTCGTCGATAATTTGAAACGTGCTTTTCGAGTCCTTTGCCATAGCCACGCAACTACGAGCAAAAATGCCGTAAGGAGCTGCAAAATATTAATATTAATTTTTGTAAATTCATCAGGAACGCATTCGTTATTAAATTTTTCGTTATTAAATTTTTCTTTCTTTTTTAAAAGAAAAATTAATTTACTGAAAGCAAACTTACTGTCTTCCGGAATTTCGATTCTGAATGTCAATTTGTCACCAATGCGTACAGTTTCAACTTCTCGCGATCGGCTGTCGAGGATGCGAATTCTTGGTGGAGGCGCTTCTGGTGCACTAGTAATACTGATCATTTCTGGATCTCTGATTGGCATCATGCCAAATGTAATATTCTTCGAGGACATATCATATGTGCATTTAACTTTGTAGATTTTGTCAGCCTTTGTCATTACCACGGAATGATGTTGCAGTACAACCGTGTTTGAATATATTCCAGTCTGAAAACCGTCACGCTGCCATGGTGAAAAGAAAGTACAAACAGAGATTATGTACTCAAAGAGAGAGGGGGTGCATTAGCGTAAATTCTTTATAGTTTTTTTTTTTTAATATAAAGATGGGAAAGAAAACAATTATGTTGCGTATTGATGACAGTGCAGTGTGCAGTGTTAGTCAATGATCAAATAATGATCAAATGTGACAGATTGAGAATGTTGGGCATGTGATACAATATTTGTAACTTAATAGTGCTAATTGCTTGAGGTAATTTCTTTTAAGCATTTCTCAAGCATCAATAGAAAATATTATAATTATAAAGTTGTAGCATATACAAGAATTAATATTTAGAAGAATGCAAACAAAATAATTTTCAAAAATTATTACAATTAAAAAACTCTTTAAAAAATGCAGTTACATTACTTTTCAATGTTATTATCGTTATTTATATATTATACTTACCACGCTTTGAGTATTACAATCTTGTCCGCTCATCGTGAGGTCGAGCCTGAAGAGATCGCTATTAATAACATCAATATTACAAGTCTCAGATCGTCCGAGAGCATAAATACGTCCATTGAAAGGCTTATTTGTACGAACTTGGACAGCAATACGAGTATCTTTGCAGTCAACCGATACTGTAATATTAATCATTAAGATTAATATTAAATTAGACAAGATTGATATTAAATTTACATTTTTATATGATATTATATTATTATATCAATTTATTCCATACCATCATAACAAGTTCCGGTCTTGTCGCAATTAATGTCATTTCGGGTGAGATTGTTTATCGTAGAATCTTCCGTAGTCTCAAAAACGACCGGCAACGGATCCGATATTGGCCCGGTACCCTCTAAAATAATAACGTGTGATTAATACATCGCGCATACATGTTTAAATTATCTTAATCTACATCCCTTACTTTCGCAGAAATTCTCAAAGTAGGTGCCAACTCGTTCTCCATTATCGATCAAAGGCCTTTCCGCGTTAAGATACGTGGAAGGTCCATCTGGGAGAGTCCAGTGATCCAAATGGAAGAGCTGACAATTATAAGCCGACCCTTGTGGCGCACCGCGATAAAGGAAAGATCTGCAAAGAAACTCATTCTCGATTTCGCAGGCTAATCGGCAAGCGGACTCGCTTTGAACCTGCAACTCTTTATCCGTGTAATAGTGCAGGCCCGCATATTGTGCAACCTTATCGTCCGCCACACCGATTCTGGGCATCTGGAAGATCCTTTGAGCCTTACATGCCTCTTTTCCTATTAGCACCCGATTAAATAGATAATTTTTATTTCTTTTTCGTCGACAATATATCTAGAATTATTTTTCCAACATTTTCTTCACAACCGCTTACCTTTCAGGCATAAATTTTCGAAATAATCCACTCCTTGCGCATCCACGAATTGAACGTATTGACCCGTCGTTCGACGATCTGAATCGCTCAAATGACACTGGAGCGTCACATAATTATATTCAACGGAGCGACAGGTGAAGCGGTGCTCGTTTAAGCAAGCCGCGAGACAAGCTTCCTTTGTGGACGTGTAAATTAATGCGTTGTCCAATCCACGAATCATTTTATTTGAGATGCGCTCGAAGGCCCATGGTCGTAAACAAACGTTTTCTAAAATAATATAGAGATATTTTTACTTCTCTTTTGTATTATATATGCATTCTAATAACCTATGATACAATCTGCGCAGATTTGTTTTACAACACGTTTTATTTGTAACTATACAAATATTCTAATATTACATATTTTACGATTCAACTAATAATGTTAATATATTATTGTAATATTAATATAATATTAATAATATTAATAAATAATATTTTGAAAATTACCGCATTTTTTCATTTTCTCCTTAAAAATAAAAAGAAAAAATCAAATTTAAGAAATCATTAGATAAAAGTCAGAAAAATCACAATTCTAATCCAAATAAATTTGTTTATATTCGATTAATACTAAAAGCATCAGGCAAAAAATTAGATCATAAGATAACTAAAGACATCATTGTTAATAATTTGAAGATCTCTTTTTAACTTATTGCTTTCTTTTTTGAAATAATGAAACGTTTATCGAGATTCCTGTATGACATAATAAAAAACGGAAGGATTGTGTGAAGCCCATTGCTAAAGATTCTGTGATGAAAAATCATGAGACACTATCATGTGACTTGGCATCGCTATCTGATGATGACGCACGTAACTACACTCTTTGGCACACGGGCCTGGAATGTATTTCGGCCGATCCTATTCGGCGTTCCAATTTCTTTTGTTACACCCTCAAAACCGGCGCTAGAGTTGCCGATGATGGCGGAAGCGGTGCCAACGAACCGCTGCGACGCATGACTACTTCACGGATGAATCACCGCCGGCCATACAAATTCCTGACCGTGGCCGCTGACAAATCGTTCGTTCTGAGCGAAGCTTCGTCAGACATATAATAAGGCATTCATTTTATCAATCGGTTATGTAAAATATTTACTGCATTCTACATTCAATTCTAAAAAATCTTGCACAATTTTTATTGAAAATGACAAAATTGGCTGTAACTTTACTATTTTATAATTTACGTAATGATGATTTGTGGCAAAGTTAACATTGTCACAATTTCTGCAAATAAATCATTTGACTTCTATAGACAGTTAGTTTAGAAATCTCAGATTAGGGTTATCATAGAAAATGAAATTTTAAAATTAATTAATTCTCTGACTTTTTCAGGTTTTCCAGATAAAAATGAGAAATTTCCATCACCAATATAAAATATGTGAAAATTTTAATATTCAAAAATATGTAAAAAAATTGTAACATTTAAAATCAAGAATTGTAAGAAAGCTAGCTTATATTATCGAAAACTTAGTAGATAAAAGAAGCTTAATAAAATTTAGCATAATAAAATTTTGAAGGTTAATTCGAGCTAATAAAAAATAAATTAGTATTGGAAAAAAGAATGTAGTTATGACGATGAAAAAGAGTGATCAAATGAAATTAATGAATAAAATGATTCTGATTATTTTTAAAAAATCATTTAAAGTAAGTTTTTAACGTATTTGACTATAACATCAGACATAATATTTAAAGAATTATAAAAATTATTTAAAATAGGAGCAGTTTAAGCGAATTGTGAACAAAGTTCAAAATTCCAGTTTTATTTCTAAAATACTTCCACTGAAAAAGATATCTTATAATAATAATATATTTTTTCAATGGAAGCGTGTTTTAAATAATTGTAGCTGGATTCTATTCTTTCTTTTCAAGAATTGAATAGAGTCCTTTATATGTTTTACGAGCAGGGACAAAGCATAAGGACAAACTGGCAAATAAAGTGTCTTTCTTTTGCAAGGAAAACTGAAGAAAGGTAAAATTCTGCAGTTTGTAAGCTGATTTGTAACGATCACTGGAACAAAGCCCATTCTTTTTCGAAATTTCGTTTATCCTGTTCATCGGCCGAAGTAGGTAGCGAGCGGTTTTATGACGAATAGCTAAGTGCCTCACGACGTGGAACAACTCACCAAGAAAATCGCTCTACTCGTTAAATAGACAATATGCAATTTCTTGAAGCGCAAGAAATTTTCCTCCAAAAATTCCCGGATTATGGAAGAGCGTATGTTGAAATATTGAATAAAACCAAATATTATCAATATTTGAAGTATTGAAGAATTTCACAAAAAATATTAAATCATATGCAACTGTGGAAGTTCATAAAAAAATGTTATAGGGAGAAATGTATTCTAATAGATTAATTAAAATATTGTAAATAAATTACAAAGATTATTTGCATACAATGACGTCGATTTGGAAAAAAATATTGGGGGGGGGGGAGAGGACAAGGCGAAAACATTTCAAATAATGACCATTTTTTTAATAATCTTTACATTATCGAGAGAGGGAGATAGAAATGTATTGAAGTATGTGGATTATCTTTTACATGGAAAACAAATTGTACAAACAAAATATTCAATGCACAAAGTCAAAAAAAAAGCTTTCTTTTCGACAGTAGACGCATTAGTTCGCCACAGAGCAATTTTACAAGCGTATCGCCTAACCAACGTTGTGTCTCGCAATTTTAATTATTTGTAGTTGTTAAAAAATATTTTGTTAAAGAACAAAAGATAAAAATTATTGGAAGGTCATCATTGTCACTTTATCAATAATTTTATTGGGGAGGAAGTGAAAAGTGCTCTGTCTTCCTAAGTCAATGCCTATGTCTGTGTGTACGGCAGAATAGTTTTCTTTCAAAAGAAATAACGGAAGACCTATTTCCTTAAGATATTATTAAACATTCAGTACAATTAAATTTTATGGATGCAATATGTCAATATAAAAACTAATCATATGTTTTGCAGAAACAGCAGTTTTTTAAAATCCTTCTATTAGAGTGCTATTTTATTTGTGCATTTTTGTCGTATGATAAAAACGCACAAATGAAATAGCATCCTTAATGTTCCAACGTAATAAAATGCTTTCATAAAAAATGCTTGCATAAATAATGAACTGCGGCATATATCTAAAGATATTAAACAGACTTAAGTTAATATTAGAATCTTCTTCAAAATTCTAAGAATTTTCAAATCTTGCGGACGTGCAGGTAGTTTTGTGACAACCTTTCTGTTTAAATGCGTAGTTTTCACAAATACTAGCATGTATTGTAAAGCAGTCGATTCAATGACCTAGCCGGCGAAGAAAATCTGAAAAGTAAAGGCTATTTTGCGAATATAAGAGGGAAAAACGAACAAAGAACTGACTACCTGACCACCTGTGAGAAGTTTCTCGTACATTTTTTTTTAAAAGAAAAAATTTCTTAAACCAACATTTCTTCTTACCAACATTTAACTTCAACTTGGCGCTATAATGTTAGTAATGATAACTATAATAATTGTAATAATATAATTGTGTCTTATATAGTAAAATTAATTTTGAAATATTATTTTCTAAAAAAATGATCCTTGGTTATTTTTCGGTATATATCAATAATATAGCATGTAAATATTACATTATATTTTTTCTATTATGAAAATGTTAATAGAAAATTTTTAATTAGCGTAAGTAATTTGATTGATTCATTCTATTTTAAAATATATTATAAATAACATAATAATATTTTTTGCATTAAATGCATTCGATTTAAATGTATCTTTATTTGTAAAGATGACATTTATTGTTTTCCTAAACAAATCAAATTGTTTTTAAATTTTTCTAACTAGCTGCACTTAACAATTTAAATTGTTTTGTTTGTCTGGGCGACTTTTTTTCCGTTCGACGAAATGCCGTCAGTTAGCATTTGCTTTGTGAAAGCCACTATGCCGATACTGTCAAACCTATTCGCTTTGAGTTTAAAATTCGGATTATCGTATTTCACGGTCTATTCTTCATATTATTTTGCAGCGCACACAAATACCATAACGGTCTTTCCCATCGTAAAAATTTCAATCTTGTATAAATTATCTTTTTCATTTGACATTCTTTTCCATTATCTTTTTCATTTTTCTTTCTCCGTTTACTATGCTTTCATCCGCCGCTTCCTGGGTAACCGGATCATCACATTAACGAATATTATAACAATAGCAGTGCATTTATTATTCCACAGAATATTCAAGAATCGAAAGAATGTTGTAAGTGTTAAATGTTTAACTGTTAACTGATGCATCAGTTCTCACCGGATCTTATCTGCAATTTTGTCATATAGTACATATTGGCGGCTCTTTGGGGCTGCGCTGCCGGATTCGTAGCGGCCGTTTCGTTCTGCAGCTGGCAGAGGGTGTCCTGCATTGGCGCCAAGGGATTCACAACGAATGAGAACGCGGCTGCCTGACATTCTGCCTCTTCTCTGCACCATCCTTGGCACTCGTACAACGACAGATTCCTCACGCTGTAATAGGTAGTGCCGCGGTAATCGTAGTCGGTAAGCTTCTCAAACGCCGTCCTAGCTGAAACGTGGAAGCAATTTTGCCTCTACAGAAGCATCCTCAATACATCCTTTCATTACATGAGCAATCGAAAAGTTCTTATAGAATTCTATTCAACACAAATTTCCATCAGAATGTAATGACGAAAGCCTCGACTAATTTTAGAAAAAACTTACCCAACGCACCGTCGCCGCTCGCCAACAGTGCCATGAATATCAGGCTCGCGGCCGTGGCTGTTACCGTTCCGATCGCAAACGAGCCCATCTGCAATGAGAATGAGGAAACCAGTTACAGAAGCTGTAATTAGAATTAGCCTGACCGAGTATTGTTCTTCGAATTGGCGTGGAGCTAATTCCTACACAGAAAAAATAATTTTGCTAAAAGATTTAAAAATTTTGCTGAATATAGATTTGAAAACCACTTTGTTGGACTATCAAAATAATTATACCGGAAATTTAAAAATGATGAGCAACGTTATAAAAAGTGTTTATTCTAACAATCAGTTCAAATTTCGATAATAAAATTATTTTAATCGTCCAACAAAATTATTTTTAGATCTGTATCCAACTAATCCAGCAACAAACTATAGATTTTCAATTTTTTTTCAACAAATTCAAAATTATTCTTTCTGTGTTCAGCATTCCTACAAGGAATAATTGTTGCGCGACAAATAACGTACCGACAAATAATTAAAAAATTACATAATACACATCAGTATATGCAGAAATACGTGTAGCATTACTTTTCCAATGAAGCAAGTCAATACCTGAATATAAATTCAAACGATTGTGCGCGCGGAAATTCCACTTCCAGTAATCAGATACACGTTAATCCAGTACAATTCTCGATCAGAGTCGATTCTAATGAAAGGGTAAAGTAAATCATCCCGGTTACACGCTTCATCAGCGCGGAGAATCTGCTGAGCGATATGGTTGTTTGTTGAACGAGAATTTAGTACTCATGAAAAGTTCGAGATTACGCCGAGATACAATTGAAAAAAAAAATCGCGTCGTTTGCTATTCCGTCGAGTGTATTCTTGTAATCTGCTTGCTAGTTGCAAGTCTGCAAGTGCTGCAACTTCCCGCACACCATGCGGGACTACGTTTTGCTCGCGTTTTCACGAGACTGCTTCCTAGTTTCTTCCCGTTGTCGTTTTTCTTTTGTTCTTTCCCGCATCTAGTTACGCGGGAGACGCCCTTCTCACCGTTCTCATCGATGTTGTAGGTCTCGAGTCTCGACAGGACGAGTTCGATCCTCTAGCTTGTGAGATCGGTTTTTCACGCTCTCTCTTTGGTATCTCGAATAATTTATCTCGCAGTAATAACAGCACCGCACAAGAAATAATTTGACCGCCATGCGTGAGCATCGAAAATAGAACGTGCGTATTTCCTTCACAATCAATCTTTTCCTAGCCTGTGGCGGACACGTCACATTAATGCTGGTAATTTCTGAAACCCCGCCATTTTCGTTATCGTCCTTAATTTCTTCGTTCAAAGGATGTTAGTTTCTTAAGAAACGAGAGTCTAATGTCTGCAAAACCACAAAATGTTCTACATATCAATACTTTCCATTTGTCTACCATGTTTAATATGCTTCTACAAGTGATAATAAAATTATATGAATCTCCTCTATCTTTTCAACGCTGAATACATTCCGCGGATGCTCCAAGAATTTGAACAATGCCATTATTACATAAATCTGTGTGCAACTGCAGTTCACCCGATTTCCCAACGAGTCAACTTTGCTGACCAACTTTCTTCCCGTTCGTGCACGTCTGATTTACCAGCCTACATTACGATAACAAGAATACAGATATGATCATCATACCCGAACAACTCGAGATTAGCCACGTAGTTTCGTGGAGTTCGAGGTCACCGAGTATAATAGAGCTCCATTGGAGATCGCCAGAGGGAAGGAGAGCCACATCGTGGCCTGTACTGAGGCCAAAGGTTCATCCTCCCCTCTCCATCATGCGGCCCCATGGTCTCTCCTCGCAATCCCGCACCCACGAGATGCACGTCGTGGCAAAGTCGCGCGCTAACAATGAGGAATGCGCTTAGGCGCGCTCGGTAGGCAGGTTGATGCACTGTTACGAAGATTAATGCGACTGCCGAGGTGAAAGAAATGCGTGCGCGCGCGCGGAAGAAGCATGGATTTCTTCTTCATCTTATGCGGGGTCACGAGTTACCTGAGAAACTCGGATTTCCGGGATTTCACAGAACGTGCCTTTTCATCTGCGAATAAGACGAAGGGTCTAGATGAGACTTATAGATTTATTAAACTTAGCATCGATTAGTTACATTCCAACAAACAGATGCCAGCAAATTGATGCCTATCCTCTATCATCATTTTGATATAAAAAAAAAGACGTTAAATGATATCCAAATGACAACAAATAACGTCGGAATGTCTCACTGGAATTCTCAAGTTCTCAAAAAATTCTCAATTCTCTAAAACGAAATTCACGTTTCTATCGAAATCGAACAACTCAGACATAGGATAAATGAGCTCTTCGTTATCTACAGTCACGATATATTCTCGTGTTCCAATTCACGTCGATTTACATCAAGCGGTGATCAAGATATGCAATATGGTAGCATGAACGACCTTAACAATCTCACGGTAGACGTCGTGTCTCCCGACCGTTGTAGGCGCGGGAAAAAATTATTCCGCGTACACAAGATGCCCCTGACCTTTACATCACAACCAGTCCCGTCTGGCGCGAGACCTGGTCGACAGGTTCGCAGGCTGGTGATGTTCCGCAGGCGCCCAAGGCACGTTTGCCATGCGAGATCGACACTTCCGGTAATCGTCGATGAGTTCGTGCGAACCGCACGCCTACCGTACTTGACGAGTCGTGTTTCTTATTGAAACGCGTTTCCCCCGATAGCGAAGAATTTGATTACTTTCCGCTAGGATTCTGCCGATAAAAGTCATTATAATATGCGGATACATGATTATGTACCAATTATAGGAGATTGTTAGCATACTCCAGCGATTAGCAAAGGGAGGAAATGAGACTTTTATGGGTTGATGATCGTTTTGCAGTTATGCTTGCTCCTGATGTCGTAAAATAGCACATTTACAGATTAAACAAAAAGTCGAATAGAAAAAAAAAATCACTCTCGGAAAGGTTCTCAACATGCATGATATCTAAACGCTTGACAAATAATTAAGGTAATTTTATATTAATGATTATTATGGTTAAATGCATGTCCGTAGCGTTTATCTGAATCCAGAAATCCTCGTTAAACCGTTAATTATCAAGTCACGATTGCCATCTTTGGATAATGCAGCGTCGTGGAGGTCTCGTACTACATAATTATGACAGGCTTTCGAGAGTTCATGAAGATTCAATTACGGCGTCACGACGTTAAGCTGTCTTTTCATAAAACGAATCGGGCGTTTATGGGGTCATTTACGATTCTTGCAAATTCGTTCCATGTACATTAGACAGATACATTACCGTGACGAACTACAGGGAAATACACTCTAAACTATTCTACTATTTTACATAACTTTATTTTATTGCTCCTTTCAGAACAATAGTAAAAAAATTTACATAATATATATTAGGTGTACAACTTTGCTTCCGCCGTTTTTTTTTCTGAAATTCGAGGCTTTATTGTAAAAAACTGGTTATACATTTATGATTCAAAGTATTGTCTATCGCTGGCCACTACTTTCTCCCATCTTTCGAGTAGCGTATGAATCCCGCGTTGAAAAAATTGATCATCTTTTGAGGCTATCCACGAATCGATCCAATTTTTTACTTCTTCATAAGACCGAAAGTGCTGGTCAGCCAGGCCGTGTGCCATTGATCGAAACAAGTGATAGTCAGAGGGTGCAGCGTCTGGAGAATACGGCGGGTGGGATAGGACTTCCCATTTCAACGTTTCCAAGTATGTCTTGACCACTTTCGCAACATGGGATCGAGCATTGTCATGCTGCAAAATCACTTTATCGTGTCTCT
>Ga0157364_1003139_pt1 | contig 15901 bp, 10 predicted proteins | sample AttsexASBM2_FD_111476 | JGI IMG/M metagenome (GOLD analysis project Ga0157364, IMG submission 111476) | Fungus gardens microbial communities from leaf cutter ant in Ribeirão Preto, State of São Paulo, Brazil - Atta sexdens ASBM2 | ecosystem: Host-associated > Fungi > Mycelium > Unclassified ...
GCCGTGGAAACCGATTGAGTCATACATTTTGCCAGCTAAGACAGACATAAAGATCATCGCCAACTGTTTAAAGAAGCAGAAGCAGACTAAATAGACGGTTGCTGAAAATCTTACCTCGAACTGCGTAGTGATGTATTTAAAACAGCGCAGAAAACTAAACAATGTATCAGCATTTGTCACGTAAGATCTTAACTTTAAAGATCTGATATTATTATAGTTTACCTTAACATCAACGAAGGTAAGAACTGGATTTGTAAATGCTATGGTCCATTATCCGCTGGATAAAACCGCATAGGGGGTATCATATTCTTTTTTCATTTCCATGGTATGGACATAATGCAGAACTTGCTTCAAATAATCATGACATTGTTTTGAAACAGGCGGTTCTTCTTCATATCTGTTATTCAACATATGGTGAATTGCCGTAGCGATAGATTTTTAACCCTTGGTTTTTTCTTCAAATTTGAGAGCAGAAATAAAAGAACATCCAAGGCTTTTGCTTCAAAAATCATTAAATGTGCTTTTATTTCTTCCTTTAAGCCAAGGTAATTCATAAAGCGCGTCGTTTCGGCCTTTATTCTGGCTTCTTCCGCCACATTACCTTTTGCACCCAGACGCCAACCCAGAATTGTGAATAGACGTTCGAAGAACAGGATGTGCGTATGATGTTCAAGCAGCGTTTTCTTGCTCTCTTTTGAATAGGGATCAAGATCCTCATTTTCAAGAGACTGTGTCATATCCTCAATTAATGTGGATAGATCTCCACGTAACTGATTACGCAATTGATGTTCGTTCACTGAATCAATTCCGGCAGCAGGTAAAGCAGGCGTCTGGCTGCGGGCCAACCAGCTGCCAGAAAAATATCCAGACTATCTATCAAACGAGCTCGTCTGTTCTCATCTTCAAAGATGGTTTTATGATCGGCAAGAAACACGCCCATCATTTTTACCAATTGTTCCATCCCCAGCGTTTCGTTCTGGAAACCGGATTTTTTTGCATGACTTAACGCATGAGCCATCAGATCGAAACATTTGGCAGGATCGACAGGAACAAGCGTTTCAAGCAACTCCAGAAGATAATAAACAGTATGTGGCGAGCTGCAATCACCAATACGGCGCATATGTAATTCAGTTTCGTTCAGAAATTGCTTAAGTTCTTCATATTCTAATGATGTCTTGTCAGAATTATGCTTTCCTTCACAAGCGAAACGAAGTTGTAGACATGCCCTGTTTTTAATCGCAAAGCAGTGTGTGACGTTTTCCCTTTCGGCCTCTGTCAGGTCAGTATGGGTGGAGTATTGTTCCAGTTTTTTACCAGCAGCATCAATAATGCTATAGGCCATATCCAGCGCCCGATACCTGACTTCTGTATCCTTCAGTTTACTTTGTCCGGCAAGGCCAAAAACAAATCCTTCTCTTAATGTAAACAGGACTTGATTAAGCTCACCATGATAAATGGTGGGTTCGCTAATCCAGCCCTGGAGAATATGGTGCGATTCTCTGACTTCATGGACTCCCCAGAGAATTGCCAAATCGCCGCTGACCAGAGTACGAATACGTTTCTGTCGTTCGGGATGGTCATTAAAACGCCCCAATAGCTTCTGAATAAGGTAGAAAGAACGGGTTGGCTCGGTATGTAACAGATTTCTTATTCCATCCCCAACCGTATGCTCTATTACACCGGTATTGGTTTCCTGCTCCAGCCGTTCAGTCAGGTAACGCCATACGCTATCCCGATCGACATCCCACAGCCGCAGCAGCCGTACTGATGCCTGTAATCGAACGGCCGGATGAGGATCAATCAACATTCTTTCAATATCTGGTTTCAGTCGCTCATACAGGTCGGGACGTAATGGAATAACATCGAGAATAATCTGTGCAGCATCAATCCTCGGTGCAGGTGAGCCCCAGCTAACACTATTTTCAAAGTTTTCTTCTGTATCTTCATTCAGGATTGGATCAGTTGCACAGGAAGCGAGATGTACTAAATCTAAAAAATGAGTTGTCAGTTTATCAGCCCGATCGTCGTCTAGCGGAGGCAGCAATTTCTGTTCAACAGCAGCAGCGCAGGCCCGGACAATGACCTCCTCAGCTGTTGTACGCACATAGGTATGGGCGTGTACCAGATTGAGCTGTGCATGAAGCGGTTCGAGAATGCTAAAAATATCCTCCAGCGATAATCCGGATGAAAGCGTGTTATTCGTTGTTAAACCCAACGCAGTTTTAGCGGCTTTGATCGCGTTGATAAGAGTGATGTTGTCCGGTTCGTTCCGATCCAGACCATCGATAAAATCGTAAGGTATATCGGTGCTGACTGTAACGGGGAAAATGTTGAAAATCCTCTTATTACCAGCTGCATCACCATCCCTTGGTGCGTTCTTCAGGAAATCTCTGGCTTGTACAGTCTGAAGATTCTCTGAACCAATTGTACTGAAAAGGCGGTACAACAAACTGGTTTTTGCTTTCTCAGGGTAAACATAATCAGAGAGGTCATACTGAAAGGCGGAATTTTCCAGTTCTCGCCGCTCATGCTCTGAACGATGCGTAATTCCCATAGCGACCAGATCGATAGCATCTTTACGGGTATCTTCATTTTGGATAAATGCTTCTTGTGCAGCAACAGGCCAGAGAAAATCAATCAGGCCATCATTGCGTGTATTTGCAGCCAGAAAGATTCTGGCCCAGAAAATTGCCAGCGAAGCTTTTTCACAGATAAGTCTTGCCAGAACGAGCGCGTCGGGTTCTGGCTTGCTTTGCAAGCGCTGAAATAATTTTTTAACCAGTACTTCTCCGTCATAAGCATGTTTAACATCAGGATCGTGCGCCCAGATGTAGCTGCAATCTGCCTTAAGGTAAATATCATGCCCAGGAACGGGCACATGCATCACAGGTGTATCTAAGGGATGACGTCGAGCAACATACCCGCTTATTGCGCGCACTGCGGCATCCACAGCCAGACTAGGATATTGTTCGAGAAAACGGGAGAAATATTCTCCTAGTGAATAACGAGCCGATTCATAATCTTGTCGGGCATTTGACCTCAGTGGCAGAATTCGGCTGTTTCCCAGCGTTGTTTCCCGTTCTTCCGTGACATCATGGGTATAGACAAACTCGAATACGTTAACTACAAACTTAGGCGCACAATCTCCGATTTTCTTAATGTTGTAACAGAGCACGGGGATCTCTTCTGAACCAAAGCGTTGGAGACGTTCGGAAGAAATAAGCTGCTCCAGTAAATGGCAGGATGCCTGCACATCGGTATTGATAGTATCTGTAACGAGAAGAATAGCGCTTCTGACAAAATAATCTGGTTCACTCAGCGCAAGGGCGTAGGAAAGCATAGCGCGACTGGCTGTCCCCAGCATATTGCATAAGGGTTTATCGGTAACTCGCTTGATAAGCGGGTACAACAGAAAGCGTAATGTTTCTGCGATCTTATGTACCTGGGGCGTCAGCGCTGCTACCAGATATACCCATGGAAGAGCTATAACCTCTTTTTCATCTTCAAAACGTATTGCCAGCGCTCCGCAGATATGACTGAGCGTGGTTATCATCTTCTCATCATCGGCAGCTACGCGTTCAGCAAGCCAGAGCAGGTCATGTTGAGCAGTGGGATAATCTGCCGCAATCCGACCCGCCGAACTACAAATGATAGGATCGCCATCTTTGTCGTTGACCAGATAACTCACTGCCTGCCAGAAACGGTAATGGTTATTGTCATAACTCCAGATTTCCTGAAGTACAAAACCGAGCGCCGGGGATAGCATTAGCCCCAGTGCCTGTTGTTTGTGGAAACGTAATCTCCCCGCAATTAGCGTTTCTGGATCAAATGATGTCTGGGCCGCAGCGTAGTCAAATAAAAGGTGATGGCGAAACTGTATCCGACGGTCATTTTGTTCCCGAATCAACACCCCTTCGCGGCAGAGTGTATCGATCATGTCGGCATCCGTGTCTGCAAGCAGGGATGAAACACTGAGTGAACGCGCACTAATCATAGCATCCACTAATGTTTTAATATTTCGTGTGGCCTTAAGCCCATAAGCCTCAACGCGACGTTGCCAGTACAGTTTTAAGAGTTCTGACTGAGACGAAATATCCGCCAACCTGACACCCGTCTCTTGGGAAACCAGTTCTGCCAGTAGTCTGGTATTAAACGGGACTTTCGCTAGATCTCGCAGTTTTTTAGAAGCGCCCTCAAGGGCCGTAGCCAGAGATGGAGATTTTTCCAGTAGTTGGCGAAATTCATCATCTGACCAACGTGGGATAACGATGTGGCGAACTGAAGAGAACAGAGTATCAGCACGTTTAACAACAGGAGGGGTACCTCTAAACAAATCACGAAGTTTTACCCCCATGCGCAGATCAAAGCTGCGTATTGAAGCAACCACTCGCCATCTGCCACCCCAAGCTAACACTTGCTCAATAAGGGGGCGAAAAACGGCCTCTCCCTTGCCCCCTCTGGTGGCATCCAGCGCATCTATAATCAGCCAGCCCTGAGATGAACCACCCCACGCCTGAAGCACGTCGGTCAAACTATGTTCAAGCCTGAGTTCATGGGCTAGGTGCCCGAGTGACTCAACGGAATAGCGATCAACTGCCAGTTCCAGTACATCATCTCCCCGTTCGCGCAGGCTGCGGGCCAGTGCATTCAGCACTCCGCTTTTACCCGCTCCGGGTTCACCAATAATTAATAGCGAACCTGATTGTACGGCTTGCTCAACTTCATTCTGACACTCCCTGCGGAGGGTAACGGGCTGGCCTGACTGACTTTCAATGGCCTCATATTGATTAAGGGAAGCAGCAATTTCCTGAGAATGCTGTTGAAGTCGGGCAATATCATCCTTGTAGCGAGGAGGTGCTACGAGTTCGATCCCTTTCCCTGCTAGCTCGTTGCGAAAAATTGACAGATCGCCGCCAGCACGGCTGGACATCATTTTTCCGCAAATTTCGGTAAGAACACTTAATGCTGCCGTTGCCTGCGTGCCTTTAGCAAGGCTCTGAGCTAGCCGTGAAAAGGCGGGTGAAGCCATGTTTTCAACATCGACCACCAAAACAACAACCAGGCGGCAAAGTTCAGATACAAGGTGAGGCGGTAGGGGCACGGAGGTTATGCTATTCCAGGCTGTGGAAATACAGCGGTCAAAAATGTTATACGCCTGTACCTGCTTTTGATTCATCGCTCCGCTGCTATGCTGAGAAAAAAGAGACAAGGCAGCAGGAAGATCGTCCCGAATTGACGCCGGAGCTTTGGTACTGACAGCTAAAACCAGACGGTCTTTATCTGAATCGAGAGGTCGATTCCACTCCAGAGAACTATTACCATCGCGGCATGTAAGCCAGTGTCGGACAAACTGTTCTATGGTCCGGTAAAAGGGGGTTCTTTCATCATCTGAAAGCGAAACGGTTGTTTTCGCCTGGATGGCGATGAAGCCACCTACGGATGTTGCAACCAATATATCGTCAACGGGGGCTTCTGTTTCAAAGCGCAGCCAAACAGGAGATGCGTTGCCCAGCCTTAGACGTGTATCCAGTCTGCTATCGGAAAGGATCTGAGCAGCAAAGTGAGCGCCCAACTGTTGCTGAAACAAAATACCGCTGCTGGTTGCTGCTCCACCGCCGTTAGCGGGACCGTTCAGATTTATATCAGACAAATTCCACCTTCATATATTGAATGCTGTGCTGACACACCATTCTACTGTTCTTGAAACCTATTTTACGGATAGTTTGCGAATAAAACAGAGACATAGTATCCAGAAAATAATCTTGCTGCTGAATGTGTAGTCGCTCAGAGAGAGTTGCTGATACCAAATCAGCATTGGCAACTCCTACTCATGAGCGCTTTTGACAGCGCCGCAAAAAACGCCCCTCCGACATCTTATCCACAAAGGGGCGCAACAACGTCGCAACCCTTATTGCTTCCACTTCGTTAATATGGCAGTCACCGTCACCAAATAGCGCCATCATTCCGCGAAACAGATAGTCATACAGTGACGAATTCTTTTCATAAGCCGTACTTTCCCTCCGATACTTTTGCAATGCAGTTACCACAGAATCTCGCTCTTCCTGCGACGCACCGATGCTATTGCGGATATATCCCCAGTAATTGACAGTAGTCTTGTTCAACAAAAAGAGAAAGGCATCGCAAAGTTGCTCAAACTCACTTGCTTTAAAGTACACCCGGCGAGTGTAGAGATGATAGAAATCCTGGAGTTCAGTCAGCAACGCCAGCAGACTCTGTTTGCTGTCTACCTGTTCAACAGAGATATTACTTTTGGGCTGGAAGTACGAATAAATATCATCGGATGTATAGGGAGTATGGCGGGGGGCGAGAAATGGCAACCGTTGCCAGCCCCTGCGTTCTGGAAAAAAATTAGTGCAATACCAGTTATCGGCAGCAGGGATTAATTTCTCCATCAGCCAGCGATAGGTCGTCAATGCATCCCAGTAATTACGTGGCCCGATAGCATCCTCTTCCATACTATCGAGATCGTAGCGACTTGGAGGTTGCCAGATTAGCGCTACGCTATGATTAGTAAGGCGATTAAAATTAGGGGCGCTGCTGGCTAATAGCGTTACGTGATGCCCTTCGTTCATTACTTCGTCTTTATGATGGGTAAAGACCATTATGCGTTCACGTACAGGGTTAAATATCGACCACTCGCCTTCGGTATCCAGATAATCATGATGTTGACAAAATATGTTGATGCGACCCCATAGCCAGTAAGGAATGGTAATGAGATGAATATTATCGCCGAGTGGTGTACTGTTTGAGAAATCAACTGTACGACAAATCCGGTCAATCTCTTCCATGCGCTGTTTATAGCCCTTCCAGAACTTGTCAAAAGCATCACAGAGCGAGCGGGTTTCATTTAGGGTTAGTTCAAGGCGACAGTTACCGATATCGCAATAATAATTTTCGTCATGAAATTCTTTTAAAACCCACGGTCTGACTCCCGCCTCCGGTGGGCTACAGGTCGCTTCGAAGGCTAAATTTAGCAGGTCATTTTGACTCATTGTCAGCAAAACATGGTTATAGCGGCCATTACGAAAATCAATAAAACAGGAAAGGGAGTTCCCTTTCAGGTTAGGTAAAAACGCCTGAATAAACACATGATCGTTTTGAAGTGTATAGGTATCACCATTAATGTATTCATATGGATGTGTGTAGTTTCGCCAGGCAGAAGATTCGTTATAATCCCACAAACCATAGTTTTTGATATTTAACAGTGCTCTCTCGCCATAAAAAAGAGACACCCAACTCTCGTGACAGAAACGATACAACAGGTCTGGACAATAAAGATTTTTCAACCAGTCGTGGATCATTTCAGTATCAAGAAGACGATGTACTATATTCAGTTCCTTAAAAATAGCCTCTTGTCTTTTGTATTCCGAAATTAATTTTGCTGATGCTTTTTCACTGAGGAGAATGTAAAAATCGTTGATATTGACCTGCCATTTTTCACGATGCTCATTAAAGCGCTTGATAGCAGAGATATAATTACCATCTTTGAAGTTTTTATAACGTTTCACTTCGTACAACGAATAAAAATCCTGATCTCCGTGCCGACGATGTGAAACAATATCAGCGCCGAATTGTGATTGTCCAGAAATACCAATCGTCATGGCATCAATTGTCTCGCCGCCTTCGATTTTTAGTCGTTTTTTGATGAGCTCACAACAAAAAAGTTCAAATGTTTTAGGCTCCATAAGCTCCAGTGGTAAATAAGCATCTGCTTTCCCAATAGGTGGGCCCAGTTTCACAATACTTTTCTCCACGATAATTACTTTAGTTCCTTTTTTAATTATAAGGATGGTAATTAAATTCTATTGATTGTCTGTGTGACAATTTTATGATTGTACCATAACTTCTTTTCTTATTTTTTTAATGAGTTAATGACATTCCCTTTCACCTAAGAAAGAGCAAGAAGAATTATTCGTTTAATGCAATTCGTAGTTGTTTTTTTAGTTGAAATGAAATTTGGAATATCAGTAATTGGCTATAAGAGAGTAATCCCAACCCCATTTCACCTCTGCAGCCTAAGGGGCGCTACGTCCGGTTATGCAGTGTCAGTTTTTTCTCCCAAGAGCTTTCCGTTCTCCGTATCTGCTTCCGGTTAATCGTTTCCCAACACAACCCGTCTCGCAAGGGTAAATGGCACGCATTCTGCGCTCTTGCGTGCCGGAACGACGCCGTGAAAGCGAACCGTCAGGCGATACGAAGACGAAAATCACACCACTGACGGAGAAAAAACCATGACCATTTCCCTGCATACCCAGACTAGCGCCCCTAACACCGCAGCGGCGACCAGCGTATCCCCGTTGGAGCAGTCAGGCTCCTCAAAAACGAAATTTTTCAAAACCAAACCTGATATTTATCAGACCGTCACCGACAGCATCATCACCGCGCTGAAGGCTGGTTGAAACCCTGGACGTGCCCATGGCCGCGAGTGCCGGGCATGTCTGGATTGCCTTCCAACTTCGCAACTGGTGTCGCGTATAGCGGAATGAATATCATGCTGTTGTGGTGCAGCGCGTCAAAACAGGGCTTTGGTGATTCGTGCTGGATAACCTACAAACAGGCGCAGGTAGTAGGTGGGCAGGTTCGAAAAGGCGAGCAGGTTCGAAAAGGCGAGCACGGCACGACAGCCATTTTCTATACAACCTTAGAGAAAGAAAACGAAGGCGGCGAAATCGACCAGATCCCGATGCTGAAAACCTTCAATGTGTTCAATGTTGAACAAATTGATGGCCTTCTGCAGACAACTGAAACAGTTAACCCAGAAGCAACCTTTGCCCCGTTGCCGGAGGCTGAAAATCTGTTCCGAAAGAGCGGCGCAAACATCATCGAGAAAGGGCAAAACGCCTTTTTCCAATCATCAACGGATGAAGTCTGGCTACCGGAGCGCCATCTGTTTTCAGATACGGCTAATTTCTACCCTACCGGCCTGCATGAGCTGGTTCACTGGAGCGGTGGTAAAAAAGGCATAGCCGTGAAATGAAAGGAAAATTTGGCAGTGAGGATTATGCGTTTGAGGAGTTGATCGCCGAGTTGGGAAGCGCATTCCTGATGGCGGATCTTGGAATTGTCGGAGAGGTCCAGCACGAAAGCTATATTGTTTCCTGGCTGAAAGCACTGAAAAACGACAAACGCTATATTTGCAAAGCTGCCAGTGCGGCATCCAAAGCGCATCGTTACTTGTTGGATAAAGCTTGAAGGTAGAAGGGAAGAAGCCACAAAAGAATGTGGCTTTGACCTTATAGAGCAGTGCGCAGAGTAACGCTTGTATCAGGGGGGGATATTTTCCCCTACGAATTTTCCTGGCATCAAGTGCCAGGAAAATTCGTAGGCTGCAGGGCGGGCGGCAAAGAGCCCGCTCAGGCCTTTAGATATATTGCCCCAGACTTGATCTGGCCGTATTCTCTGTTAAAACACAATTCAACCTTACAGTCGGCGACGAGCGAGAAACGGAAGCTCTCACATAGATAATGGAGCAATTCCTAACATAAGGGTGTACTAATCAACTAAGAGCAGGTCATCTTTTTGAAATAGGAGCTAAGCTAGGGCTAGCGATGGTGCTCGCACCATTTATCGAGGCTGCTAAACCAGTAAAAACAATTCTATTCAGGGCTCGAACCGCTCTCCTCTTCAGCCTATGTTGAATCCCAAGAACTTATGTGCTATTCGGTTGGTATTTAGCCATGCTAAGTTAGAAAACACATTAAGTACCTTAGGGTAGTATCGATGATGCTCTGAGGATCTCGGGCGCAAGGTTTAAAGCCAATAGTTTATTGGTAGTTACATTAGTGGCTCTCGTTTGCGTCTACAACACTATATTTTTCATACAAATAAAAGAAGTGTATTTATGAATACTCAGCACATCAAGGTTGGCAGTGTACCAGAAATTATTGAGCTATTACCAAATCCTGGCGAGCAGGCTGCTTCTCATCCTTTTATCCTATCGACGAACAGTGCATGGGGAGAACAGGGAGCAGAAATATCAATAGAAAAATTGCGACAAAATATAGAACCTTGGCTAACAGCTCTCTTCCAATCCGAACATTTAAATTTATTGATAGGTGCGGGTTTAAGCACGTCTATTCAAATGTCGGCTACAGACTCACCTCCAGCTGGAATGGGGTGGATCAGCGATCTAGCAGTATGTAAAAGTGAAATAGATGCATTTTCTACTCAGGCAGCCAAAGCTGCAGGTCGTGATAAGGGAAATATAGAAGATCAAATTAGAGCTATTAATGAACTTATTAAAGGGCTTGAAATTCTGACCGTGTTGAACAGCCCTCAACCTGAAAATCCTCCGGCCCCTCATGCTGCTTATAGAAATCTAAAATTGGAATTAGAGGTACTCAAAGGGGAGCTTTCTCGATGCCTAGGTGAATTTTCAAGATCGATAAGTGCCGGAGAATACTTGATTAAAACTGCTGAACCAAAGCGAAAAGAGGAAACTTTCAACTATTTAGTTAGCTTCTTGATGAGCTTTGCAAGTAGAACCGCTACTCGCGATAGGCTACATATTTTCACAACAAACTATGACCGCATTATTGAAGTCGGTGCTGAGCTTGCTGGTTTGAGACTTATAGATCGCTTTGTAGGAAGTATCGCTCCGGTGTTTCGATCTTCAAGATTAGAAGTTGATTATCACTATAATCCTCCTGGAATCCGTGGCGAACCAAGATATTTAGAGGGAGTGGCACGTTTTACTAAGCTTCATGGCTCACTTGATTGGCATGAACAAAATAGTGCGATTAGGCGCTTTGGTTTACCTTTTGGAGCACGCGCAGTTGAGCCGTTTCTAGAAGCCGAAGGTCACCAAAGCAATAGCTATGAACAACTGATGATTTACCCTAATTCAGTAAAAGACAGAGAAACTGCTGAGTACCCTTATGTTGAGCTATTTCGAGATCTAGCAGCAGCAACTAGCCGTCCAAACAGTACATTAGTCACCTATGGCTATAGCTTTGGTGATGAGCATATCAACAGGGTAATTGAAGACATGCTTACAGTGCCTTCGACTCATATAGTCATAATGGCCTTCGGAGATCCACTCGGAAGAATTATGAATTTCATTAGCAAGAGTGGAAGAAAAGCACAGATCACTCTGTTAATGGGAGATCATTTAGGAGACCTCAAAACTTTAGTTGATAACTATTTACCTAAACCAGCTATAGATAAAGCATCAATAAAGATGACTGAATTGCTCAAGCAACGAGGATTTATGCAGTCCAAAGAATTAAGTAATTCAACAGGCACCGAGGTATCTCAATGAGTTACTTACCAATAGAAAGATTAGAACAATTAAGAATTGGAGCTGTTGGATTTGTATCACCTAATGAAATTAGAGTTTCTTTAGAGATTGACTCCCCTGATTCAGTATCACTTCAAGGCGGCTCACCTCGCAATTTTCCCCGAATAAATAGTTATGTACTGATTAGTAGCGATGATGGATTTCTCGTCGGACAGGTTGAATGGATTGCCGTAGAACACTCTCCATACCCCAAAAGAAGAGGCTTACAAGATTTTGGCTTGATAGATCTTCCTTTTCCACTTAAAAAGCTCAGTATCAATCCCGTTGGTACATTGAGAGTCGATAGAAAAAACGAAGATTACAAGTTCACAAGAGGAACAGATGCTTTTCCTTCGGTTGGTGACTCCGTACTCCTGCCTACTGACCGGCAATTAAAATCAATAATTGAATCAGGTAGCAATAGAAGAGTAAAAATAGGGGACAGCCCCCTAGCTAACAATGCGGAAATAAAAGTAGATCCAGATAGGCTTTTTGGACGACATATAGCTGTTTTGGGCAATACAGGTAGTGGTAAATCATGCTCGGTTGCAGGGTTAATTCAATGGTCTTTAGATGCTGTTTTACAACAGGGACAAACTCCGAATGCTCGGTTCATAATACTTGATCCAAATGGAGAATACAGTAGGGCATTTGGTCCAGAATCAAAATACAAGGGTAAGTTATTACGTGTAGAAGCTAACACTGGTGCTGGAGAGATAGATCTTAAAGTTCCGTCATGGTTATGGAATAGCTCTGAGTGGGCTGCTTTTACTCAAGCGAGTTCAAAAGTTCAACTTCCTTTACTACGCCGAGCTTTGAGGGCGATGAGAAATGATGTTTTATCAGAAGATGACGTGACAATCCAAGCGAAACATTTCTGCGGCATCCTCCTTGTATCCATAAGGCAATTATCAAGCCAAGGTCAGATATATGTGAATGGCGGCCATGCCAAAGGTTTCGTTGAAAGTTTAACGTCTTGGAATAATAGCCTCTCGACATTAAACGACAAAATCGATAACAAACCTTTCGATAACCTAATAAACACGATGAGCGTGTATCTTTCCACTCGAACAGGAATACAATGGCCTGCAAAACCTGAAGTTTCCGATACTGATCAGTTGATTAATGAATTAAAAAATGCATATGAAACGCTTGGAGGCGATGAAGAAGGACTTCTTCCAAAAAGTGAAGATGCGCCTATTCGTTTTAAAGGTGATGATTTTGTCGCATACCTCGAAGCTCTAGCTCAAGAAACAGGCACAGAGCAATTCGTTGAATTCCTTTTGACTCGCATTCGAACAATGCTAGGTGACACCCGTATAAGTGCAGTAACAAATGATTCGGAACAGCCTATCAGTTTAACTAATTGGTTAGACACTTTTCTCGGTAAAGATGGACAAGGTTCCATAACTGTTATCGATTTATCACTAGTCCCTAATGAAATAATACATTTGGTAACTGCTGTAATTTCCAGAGTGACTTTTGAAGCATTACAACGTTATCGAAGGCTTAAGGGTAAATCACTACCAACAGTTATGGTTGCAGAGGAAGCGCATATATTTATTAAACGTTACAAAGAAGATAGTGAGGGTCAGTCAGTCTCTGACGTATGCTGCAAAGTGTTTGAAAAAATCGCTCGTGAAGGCAGGAAATTTGGGTTAGGTCTTGTAGTTTCTTCCCAACGACCCTCAGAGCTATCTCCGACTGTGTTATCTCAATGTAATACTTTTTTGTTGCACAGGATTAGTAATGATAGAGATCAAGAGCAAGTCCTTAGACTTGTTCCCGATAACATGAGGGGATTGTTGAGGGAGTTGCCATCGCTACCATCTCGGCATGCAATTTTACTAGGATGGGCTTCTGAACTTCCGGTTTTAGTTAGAATGAAAGAGCTTACTGAAAAACAAAGACCACAATCTGACGATCCTGATTTTTGGGATGTGTGGTCTAACACTACAGAAGAGCCTCGCGAAGTTAATTGGCAACCGATAGCTGATGATTGGCAAAGTTAATTAACTTAACTAATTTGTAGTAGTGTTATAAATAGTGGCTCATATCTGACATGACAGTTTAGGTTAGGGTTTGCAATCTAACCAGACAGTCAGTTATGAGCGAAAAGCGGAAGAGATTTTTATAGAGAGATGAAAGTTACCGAAAATGGCGCTACCGCTGCTTAGTGGGGGGTTTATAATAAGTTTTTATTTATGGTTCAGTTCTGGAGAGGGAAATGATTGATTTTATAACTACGAATACAGGTGTTGTATTTAAATATGATCCAGAAGCAGCGGATAGGTCTTGGGTCTGGAATGAATTACAAACCCATTCAACTGTAAAAATCTCTCGAGTTTTTAATTTTTATGTCAACGATATAATCAACACTCCATCATTTAATCAAGATTTTGATAGCTATATTTATGAGTTTAAATTTGGAGTATTTAGTGGTGATTATATTGCCATACCTGGTTATATTCTAAATATTCAAAATGATTTATATATAAGTAAAGACATCAATCTTAGCAGGAGTATCTTTGCCGCTGAGCGTAATATTTCTATTTTTGGACGACTTTCTCGTCTATTAAATCATAGTAATCCAATTTTTATTGGGGGGGAAGCTACGGAGGCAATACCCTCTGAGATTTTTAGCGAGTTATTAAGAAAATTTCCTAACTCACACGAAGTGGATAGATATGCTGATGCTAGAGTACATTTAATCCTTGAGCAATACATAGATGGCATGAAAGATGCTAGAGGTCACTACGAAGCATATCTTAATAAAGTAGCACCCAAGAGAATGAATGCTCTCGATTTAAGTGTTATCAACGAATTAGAAATAGAAAAATACACTTTAATTAGAGACACTATTGAAGGTGCTTTAAAAACGAAACGTCATTGGTCCGAAAAAGATTGGCAAAACCTGATGGTACAATTTCTATTGCTTTTATTTCCAAAGTATATTCTAGTTGTTGAAAATATTACCATTCATGATTACTACAGTATCCCAGGAAAGAAAAAAGATCGGTTCATAGATATAGGTTTAGTTGATTCTAGTGGGAATCTGGATATTATTGAAGTTAAAAAGCCGTTTGACGATAAGATCTTGCGCAGGACAAAATATCGCGGGAATAGCATACCAACATCAGAGCTAAGTGGTGGTATCATGCAAGCTGAAAAATATCTCTTCCATTTATCTAAATGGGGAACAAAAGGTGAAGACAATCTTACAAAAAAATATGCCTCCAAACTCCCCCCTGAGATGAGCATTCATATTTCGTACCCCAAAGCTATCATCATTGTTGGACGCGACCAGATTGGTGATGGAAATATGACAACAAGTCAAAAGCTCGATTTCGAAATTATCAAGCGAAAGTATACTAATATGATGGATATCATTACCTACGATGACCTCTTAAGAAGGCTTAATCGTACAATTACCGCACTTAAGAACTAAGGAGCTTTTAAGATAAATGACCTAGTCTCAGTACGTTAGCATAATTTTAGGAATGTCCGCTACTGGCACAAGCTGTGTGACAACTGTTTTGGTTGCTTAATCTGCAAAAAAACAGGGCTGAAAACTGCTCTCATACGTAAAATTTGGCTCAGCTAATCAGCCGAGTAATTCCAGATTTTGCGTAGATTCGCGCACTTCAGTTCTAGGTCGGTTTTTTCACACAGCCTTGGCACAAAGTTGCCTGCCAGATTAGGTTGTGGCACTGAGCCATATAAGTGTTAGCTCAAATCTTAGCTAACACTTTTAGAGGCCTTCAATTATCCCGCAGTCAGGGTATTGCAAACATTATTGATTATTTCGGTCGTTTTACATCAATATGCATTCAACGCGGGATCGTGCATGGATCAATGGTGAAAATGCAGATAAATTTATGTAATTAAGGATGTGGTTCCCAACTGATCTACGCACCAGATAATTATCTGATGCGTACAAGCTACTTATTTTTCTCCAGTCATAGCCGCGATTTATTTTTTCCAGACAAACGGCAGAACATATCCTTTTGAGCATTCATCAAGATAATCCGACCACCACTGCATCATCGCTTTTCGGGCATCGAGATATTCTGTTTTATAAATGTATGCCGCTCGAATGCTATTGCGTTCCTGATGGCTCATTTGACGCTCAACGGCATCTTGTGATCACAGACCCGACTCCATTAGCGCACTACAGGCCATTGCCCGGAATCCGTGGCCGTAAATTTCATCTTTTCTATTGATACGATATTTGAGATATCAGAGACGTGAACCGCCTAGATTAAGTAGCAGGTACAGACCATGGGAATCGGAAACTTTGAAAGGTTTCGCGGATGGTTATAAGCTGCGAATTTTAGTATCGTTAAAAGACATTTGGGGTCACTCCGTCATCGAACCAAATTAACACCGAATCTGACCACCAAATGCGCCCGATACAGAGTGTCTACTGAGGATACATTGGGAATAATTTCCAAGCTGACTTGTTGAAGTTAAATCATTAACCATCATCAATGCAAAAAGCCCGCTATCTTGCGATAGCGGGCTTTTAAAATTTGGCTCCTCTGACTGGACTCGAACCAGTGACATACGGATTAACAGTCCGCCGTTCTACCGACTGAACTA
>Ga0157364_1003140_pt1 | contig 15901 bp, 9 predicted proteins | sample AttsexASBM2_FD_111476 | JGI IMG/M metagenome (GOLD analysis project Ga0157364, IMG submission 111476) | Fungus gardens microbial communities from leaf cutter ant in Ribeirão Preto, State of São Paulo, Brazil - Atta sexdens ASBM2 | ecosystem: Host-associated > Fungi > Mycelium > Unclassified ...
AGTAATTCAGTCGCAATGTTAGTATGAAAACAAAGTAACTTAAAAACTTGATGTAATAAATCATACGTTTTGGAACTCGTAGGTCCTTCTTCAGTTTATAAAAAATGTTATATGGTAATATAATGGAAAAAAATTAGAAAAAGATAAAGAGTTGGATTAGATTACAGCCGATATTCATAATCCATTATTTTAAGACTGACTTAAATAATATCTTAAGATGCTAATGCGACTCTCATAATTCATTTTTGTTTTAAGATAGTCTTAAGTAATGTCTTAAAATGCTAATATAGCTCTCTGTGATTGGCTTATATATTATTTAAGATTATATTCTGTACTTAAGGCAATCTCAAATATAAAAATCGATTATGAATACTAACCTGATTAGTTCATTGACATCTTAATTTAAAACTGTACTTAAGACAATTTTAAAGAATCAAAATATAAAAGTCAATCTACATTGATAAAAAGGGACTTTTAGAAGACGCGAAACACTACCGTGTGTCAAGATAGGTTACAGAAATTATAGGAAAATACGAATATAGAAGAATAGAAGATGCGAAACAGGAAGTATTGTTTTTCAGCACGTATCATAAAATATACTTTGCAATAAAAATTAAATATACGCGTGCATTGTTATTGCAAAATGAGGGACTGTCGGTAATAAAGACACGGATGACTCGGTCGATACTGGGTGTCCAGATTCGATCCGCGACATTTCACGGGTACCAGCTGATGTACAATCTCAACATTCTCAACGCAGATTTCATGCACTTGCACATGCAACGCCTATCACGTAATCATTTCGTAATCGCATCGTAGCTACGAAAATCTCGCTAATGTACCTGAACGGAATAATATCTGCAATGCATCAAGCAATTCCGAGATCATCAAAAGACGTTGTCGTTGAGGCAGAGAAGGAAAGAGAGAAGTTTTCGCAATTCGCAAGGCAGAATACGCGTTGTGGATTTAATCGAATTCGTGACGCGGTTGACTTCGGAGCAAAGGGGATCAAGGCCGGCCTCATACAGTCACGAATAATTTCTCGAGACACGAGGAAGGGATGAAACAAGCGGCGATAGGAAGAAAAAAAACAATATATGTCGCGCGAGTACGCGGAGCGTAAGCAGAGCCGAGCGGAGCTCGCGATAAAGATGGCGGATATGGATTTGGCAAATCACTCCAGATTGGTGGCCGCGACGAATAATCCGTGATACGAGGATATACGCTCATGTAGCATGTTTCGTGTTACATTTACTCACCGTGTGAGAGACCTATCAGCTCGAATACAATTTCCCCATTGCGATTTGACCGTAGTTCCTCGTGCGCGACAAAAATGTTGAAGTAATGGCCGATTTTATAGCCCACCAGTAGTGAAAAACTCCTGGAAGCTTTGCGGGGGCAGCAGCATCGGGCGCGTGGTGCCCTCCAACAGAAATTGCATGAATTTTGAGAGACGCAAAAGACTCGACCGATAATTTGGAAATCTTTTTTTTTATTTTTTTAGATACGACACAAACATATATATGTATCTTTCTTTTTTTGATATTCCAATGAATAGAATAACAAAGTGACGTCACACTTGTGTCGATTTATGTTAAATAGAAAGCACCCCCAAATGACAAACGCGTAAAAAAAATCATTATTTCATAAAAAATAAATACCTGAATTAATTTTCTTATGTATTTGTTATGCATTGCAAGACTGTGCTCCGATTCTTACTGTTTTTCAATAAACCAAGATGAAATAATCACCAAACTAGACTAATATTTCATTTATTGTATTGTAATAAATTTTTTTAATGTATTGATTTAGAAGAGTTCCATAGAATACTGAAGTTTTTTAAATCTCTAGAAATTCTTTATCTTGTAATCAACACACTTAAAGGAATTTGTCATATATACGAAATAGGGCAGTAATCTTGCATAATACATTAAAAAATGCAATTAAAAAATGAAGTTTTTCATTCCTTTTCATAAAATATTGGATTTTAATTGCTTGATTTTCTTATCCATTTTGTATCATGCGTTATGCAAGATTGCGCTCCTACCCTCATACTGTTACCTGTTAGCATTACTTGGACTTTTTATATTAAACATCTTAATTTTTTTTTTCAACATTCAAATATATTTATTTTACTTTAAGTGTAAAAATTTTTGGAAATTTCTCTCAAGCAACGCGAACAAATCTTGCTGGAAAGCATCCATTTTCCAAAAACTTAAACATTAAATATTCCGTGCTCTATGTTTTAACTTGCGTGCTGACACACTATCATGATCATGTTTTTATTACAAATATAAACTAAAGAAACAGTCCTGCTGTTACTCACGTACGCAAATATCAACTTAATATTAATGAAAAAAAGGAAAAGGGAAAATTAAACAGAGATTTTTTAACAATCCATATGAAACCATTAGATTATTTGATAAATGAAGTACATAAATATTTTTTCTGAATAATCGGACATTTTGTTATAAGTAATTTAAATATTTGATATAATGGTTTAATATACTCGAAAACTATGATATAAAAATAAAGAATTAAAAAATTTGTTAAGTTTTTACAAAAATTATTTTGTTTTTTAAAAAGGTCCGAAACTATACTTCATAAAAATAAATTAAAACTATGCTTTAAAGCTATCAGACTTTGGCGATCTCGCACGAGATATTATTGGAACTCCATTTACCGCCGACAGCCGGTTTCACACTCAACCTAGCATAAGCGTACTTATGCATGCGTTCCGGATTTACGATCATACATTCATTGATCACTTTGCAGTAACATCGCATATCGGACGGCAAAATCAACAAATGCGGTTGTTGATCGAAAAAGGCATACTTCTCCCATAACTCTGTGTCCACGTTCAGATCCTCGGATGGAGGATACACGGGATAGAAGCATGTTTGAGTGAGCACATGATCAACTAGACGACTAAGTCTATCACCTGATACATTGCTGCAAACATTCATTTATCTCTTATTAAAAACTTATAAAATTTTTATAAATAAATAGCAATACATATGTATATTCAATTAGATTAAATGAAAAAAATTGTCTAGTCTATTAATTACTTAATTACTTTTGAAATTATTAGACATTGTAAGAAAAGTATACTTACGATATTTCTTCTTTTCCGATATGTTTGATGACGTCGACTGATGTGATCCCGATTTTCAAACCAGCGACATTCAATATACAAGGATCTGGCATCACCTTTAAGTTCGAATAATTTTGTGACAACTTTCGATTGAAAACTGTGTAATGAGGGGTTGGAAATATAGGTTCGTGATGTACGTCGCGATTAGAAGCTATCAGTATTACTTGCGTGTTCCTCCTGTAATATCACATATTTAATTAATAAAATTTATCATTTATTAATTAGTAAAATTTATCTTCTTATCTACATCCGTATAATCATGAAAATCAGAATATTTTCAAACGCTTATAATTTAAAACTTCAAGATATTCTGTGAAACATTACTGCGTCGATTCCATTATTCTCGTGAGAATCTTCTCGAACAGTTCCTGATGTGTGTCCTTAATGACATTATCCTGTATTTCGGGATGCGTGTATTCGAGAAAAGGCCCAATCAATATCAGAACTTGTGGTTCGTCCAATGCAACTCTCTTCATCAAATCCCACAACGCCTGATAATGCATGTTGCTGGACGGGGTGAACGGACCCGCCGCGACAAAAATGTTAAGCCTCGATTCAAGTGTTGGTATTAACGCGAGTGGCGCATACGATCTCGCAAATATCTCCTTCACATATAACGTATCGCCTACCGGATTGACGGCCTCGACCGCTACGATCTGACCGGAAAATACAGAGTATTGTTTCACATTGCGAAAGTCCAGCTCGATCGTGTCAGCCCCCGAGATCCCCTTCCGCCTTGTGCCACCTTCCAATGTTATCGTGTTCGTGGTGTCCTTTTTCGCATTGATGCGACCGAATGTCCGAAAGTTCGTTTGACTCACGCTTCGTACATTTTTCACGTAACGTACCTCGATGGCGTTATCACTCGTCTTCAACCATGTCTTGAACAATCTGCTGCCCAAGTTCTGGCATACATGCGTGAGAATGTGTCCTTGTCTTGATAGGATCTCATACATGTATCTCGCGTCACTGGGAACATGAGGTTCATCAGACTTTGTAACTTGAATATCAAAATTGCCTGTTCTCTTCCAAGACGAGACGGTTTCGCCGATGGAAAGTAAGATTTTCTTGTCCGTTATGTTACGCTGATTTGATGACACGCTTCTACAAACGACACAATATTTTAAAGAAACGTTCACAACACATAAAATTAATCAAATGTAGAAAATCTTTATTCTGTCTGCATACATACGACATTTAATATATTAAGTTCTGTTAATTTCAAATTAAGAAATGAAAAGGACAAAATCTAGAAAATTATTATATATACATACATATATTTATATTTATGTATTTAATTACATACAATTTTACGATCATTATGTTGTTAGTTTCAATTTTTTTAAAAGGACAAAAGTTTCAAAGCATACATGCATATTTCATAAATATATTAGTTTCTTTATTCATTACAAAAATATTCCATATTTAATTTTTCTTGAAATTGCGGGCTCAGCCCGCTGTTCAAAAAAATCTACTTACGAATTCTCAGTGCAAGTAGCTGATGAAAACGAGTATTCCGCAGCTTTTGTTTTATTAGTCTGTGTATCCGCATCGACTTCTACCTCAGGACTTCTCCGTGCGCGCTATGAGAAAAAAGAAAATAGCCGCGTTATTCATCATGTTCCGTACGAATCCACGTCAGTTGATGATATTACGTGATTGACGTGAAGTATACATACAAACGCGAGTCTTTAATTAAAGAGTTTAGCTTGAAATCTTTTATCCAAGCTGTTCAAAAGTGGAGATTATTTACAATTATAATAAGTTTCGAAACGTATAATTTTGTACATGCTTTTTAAATATTATAAGATAACAGTTCAGAAGTAAACTCTTCAATTATTCACATGAGATCGCGATAATTTCATCATTTCTCAGTACAAAGAGATAAAATATTGAATATATAAAACAAAAATTACAAATAAACATCATTATTATTATGTATTTAATACCAAGTATAAATTTAACAAAATTATATTTCTAATACTCGATTTTAAAATTCGCACAAATTATAAACATCCGAAACTGGTTTTATCTTAATATTAATCTTAATTTTAATTAAATAAAATTACATCCATTATTAGCGTTTATCGCATTTGCTGTTTTTAAACTCTACTTGTTTTACATTACGAATTATACAAACATACACCATATTATTATTATTACTTTTATATATTCTTAATTTCTATTAGAGGCGTCATAGCTGCAATCTTATTAATTCATCTTTTGCGCATCTCTATTAAACTTGTTTATTCTGAAAATCATCACTGCCATCCGAGATATACGCAATAAATCACTATTATTAAAATAATTACTAGTATGAACATTCTTACAGGAGAACTTGAGGTCCTCCAACTACTTCTTTAATTCTTTTTTACAAAGCTGCATACATTTCTTTGTGTGTATATGTATAGATATTATATATATACATACAAGTGTAGAGGTATAATTCTACGTGAATTCCACGACGAAACGATGAGACTTTCCGTCGCCAGTCTACTCGCAAGGACAAGTTTGTCTTACGAAATACATTGATATAATATACAGATAACGATATATCTCAGTGGCACACACATTCAGCGCACACATTGGAGGTGCTTCCGATACCGAGACAGATTGCCGTAGACGAGTATGTATCTAGTCACGAAATGATAAGACGCACGTGCACCACATCCATACTCGTCTATGGAATTACTCTCTTTCTCCGTCTTCGAATGATAACTTATTTCATTCCTAGCGTTCCATCGCTACAATAGCGATAATCTCATCGATTGAACGAATCACTCGCGAGAGAAACTTCACCGAGGCAGAAGATCTATTAATCTGTCTAAATCGGTTGTTCATGGAGGAAACTCCAATGTACAGAAATAGCCAGAAAGACTTTTGAAGGAGATGCTCCTCGGGGGAATCTCTGATTTCCCTCCAAAACGATGGCTGCGATGCTCGAACGTGCTTAATGAGTGTGGATCTAGTCACAACTTTATCGACCGTGCACTAGACCGCCACTCATTCGGCAAATTCGAAAAGAATCTTTTCCTGCGTGGATCTCTTTTTCCAGCATTTTCTTCGGGGGAGGGAAGAAGGCAGGGAACCGGCTGATCTTGCAAACGGTTGCCGTGTGCGCGCGAGAATACGAGGAAGAATACGACGTTGCTTGCCATTGTACAGAGGTTAACTGCGATTAACCTGATCGCTTTTAATGTCCACCCTGTATTACGCATCGTTTCAATCAAGTTCAGAGACGATCCCGCTCGTCCGCGTCCGACGCCGTCCGATCTCTCCGGATCAGAGTCGCTTCGTTCAGGCGCATGCGCTTGCGAGTAAACTTGTTCGCACGTGACACGTTTCCTCTCGTTCTACCCTTCTTCCTTTTTTTTCCTTCTTCTTTCGTCGTACACATAGTCTGTTCTTTGTAGCTACTATATATTTTATACGTTATATTTTCTGCACTCAAAATAAAACAGGGAATTATGTATCTCTAAAACGAGGTGAAAATTACAAAAGTAAATAAATTCATTAGATATTGACAAATAAAATTATAAGTATTCTAGTAAATTCACTTACTTTTGCCATTTTTTACCTCGTTTCAAGAAACACATTCTCTAGGTAACTGTCGGAGGTAAATATCGGAGAGAGAGAGAAAGGGAGAGGGGGGAGGACAAAAAATTTGGAATAACAAAGAAACGAACTGAAGAAAGCTCGAAATGAACTTTTGAGAAGAAAACGATCTTTTTCAGCAAAAACGCTTCAATTTAAAACTAATTTTTCTTCGGTAAAAGGTATTCAGTAAACAAAAATAATAGAATCCGAGCTACTTTTCCATTATTCTTAGAGAAATGAAACGCATATTAAAATTTACATTAAAATTTTTCTTCAATAATAAAAATATATACTTATATGACCATGTCTACTACTATATACACTCCACATGCTTTTACATAATCATATTTAGGAAATGAGACAATACGATCTGACGGACATTATTTGTTCAGAAATATAGAGATTCTTTCTTAATTCGAATATTCTAGACAGAAAGCGAAGAAGAAATCAACTCTGACAATTAAACAAACCTTTGGATAAAAAATAAAAAACATTTTTTTTTATTGCTCTACTTTTTTACTGCTCAGGTAGCAATATTACAATAAGTTGTAATATTATTTTAATTAATAAAATAAAACAGATATGTTTGATATTTACAAAAAAAAAACGAGAAAGTTTTAGTCCAGATTCCCCAGATATCTCTTAGAACATTCCAGTAATATTACAACAATACAGTTGGAATGTTCCTGAAGGACTAAAACTTTCGTTCTCACTTTTCAAATATTAAACATATATCTATTTTACTTTGTTAGATACAATGTCGTTTCAATATTATTGGAATATTCCATGTTACCTGAGCCACAATACAACAATAAAATCTGATTCGTTACAATAATATTTTTAGAATGTTCCATGCTTTGAGGGACTAAACTAAAACTTTCCTTCTCGCTTTTGCCAAATATCAAACAATATATCTAATTTATCTTAAATACAAAAAATGTACATTATTTCGATCATAAAAAACAGACCTGAAATCGAATATGTAAAACGAAATCACTTCATTTTCTTTTCAAGGAACTGATCTTCAAAATCCAAACAACGGAGAGTACATTATATACTCGAGTGTCTGCGAGGGTAAAATAGATTCTTAATCAATATTGACAAACTAATATTAGCAAACAAACAGTAAACAGATTTGAAATATAAAAGCAACAAATAGACACTTTACCAGTCTAGACCAATATTTAATATAAGTAAATTTCACAAATACTTATCTCTTATATATATAAAAATAATAAATTACTTGAATATTAAAAGTATTAAATGTACTAGCATAGACTTGTTAAAAATATACTTCATCAGAAAAATATTGCAACAAATATTTGAATCTTTTCAGATAAAAAATAAAATAAAAAATAAAATTTTACTATTTCTTTCTTTATTTGCATTTCTTAATTTGCATAAACTATTAGTTTATCAACAATCACATCTAAAAAAAAACTGCAGATTAATTAAACAATTCATATAATATTCATAATATATATTTATTTCTTTTTGCAACGAGATGAAATTACAAAAATGAACAAATTCACCAAGTGTTGTTTAATAAAGTTATAAATATTCTAGTAAATTCTCTAAAATGAACCTCCAGATCCAAGACAAACAAATATATAGGAGCTACTTACGAAAAAAAGGCTTATACTCGTTTTAATGTCCATTATCGTAAGTCGACTTCTCGCTCTCGTCAATACTCTCACCAATGTCCCGATTATCCTTCACATCTCTCGATCCGCTGCTTTACGACATATCGTGTCGCCGACCGACCGACCCGTTGCAACATCCATTCGAACATCCGCGAATATTGATCCATCTCTCATCCAAGTCACGCGGCATGAAGACCAAGAGACGAAAAAAACGCGCGACGAGCCGAAAGCCGTGCGAGCGAGGGAAGAGATTGGAACAGTTGTTGTTCAATTGTGGTTAATTGGTGAAGAGACAGCAACGGGAGCGCGCGGGCGCGCGAGGAACCCGTCGGTCAAATGTGATATCGCTAGGCACGAAGTTATTCGCGTAGCTTATCGGCGGGAACGCGCGTCTCTTGAACGATTCTACAACAATCCGATCGAGGAGAAAGTGCACGACGGAGCGAATGCCGACAAAAGCCGGCTGGGGGTTTTGTACCGCCAGTGAAAGGTCCGCTGGGAAATTTCGACCCTTCAACGCCATGAGGTAGTCAAAAAGATCATCCAAGAATGCGAAAGAAGGCCAGAGAAACTTGTTTTCCTTCTTACAAAATCTTCTTCAATAAATTCTGAATTTATACGCTAAAAGCAAAAGGAATAAAAAATATGTACTTGTCGATAATTAAAAAAAAAATAAATATTAATAAAAATAATTAAATAAAAAATTCACGGATTCTATAAAAAATTATATCCCGTTGTTGAAGAGATTCGCGTAGAGAATAATAATTACAATTTTAGCGCCAAGTCAAATATCGAAAATACTACATTTTCAATATTTTACTACAATATAGAATATTAAAAATATTATATTTGTGATCTTTAATGGTAGAATTCAAATCCCACCTATGACATCCAATGTAGATTAACGTCCAATGTAGATTAACTTTAATCCCGATTTACTTGAAGTTCATCTTTTTCTAAAAATTATAAAAGAAGTTCTGAGAATTCTTAGAAACGGATGAAGAATAAGTTGAATTAGAATTAATGTATTAAATTGTAATTCTAAATCCCAGTTTTTTCAGTTTCTCACCAATGCAAGATTAACTTTAATCTCGTTTCAATTTAGTCTAGAACTTTTAGAATGAATTAGATCTGTTCTTTTTAGCTGAAGTTTTTGCATGATTCATCTTTCTTCCTTTTCTCTCCATATTGGAGAGAAAAGGAGAAAAAATAAACCGTACAAATTTAGTTAAAAATAAGTTCATTTGTTGTTATTCTAAATAGCAAAATCTCACTGTTAATGATTAAAAATAGTTTCTCTTTTTCAAAACTCAATTTTTATTCTTTAAAGTAAGATTCCACTCCAAAGAATTTAGAGAATATTCTTTATTTTATTAAATTCTAAAAATTGGCTCCAACAATAAAAATTAACTTTAATCTCAGTTTGACTTATTTATCTTTTTTAAATTTTTAGAAAAAGGAAGTTTAAACCAAGATTAAAATTAATCTACATTGATGAGGACACGGGTATTATTCTTAGAATTCAAATGAGATAAATAATGAATAAATTAAACAGAGATCAAAATCAATCTTACCTTGATGAAACTAAGTCTTAAACCAATTTCTAATGCAATTTAATTTTAATCTTCAATTAGCTCTTTGTCTTTTTCTAGTTCCAAGAATTAGAAAAAGATAAAAATCAATGGAACCAAAAATAAAGTTAATCCACATTTGCGGAAACACGTAATTAAATCGAATAATTAACAAGAACTTTTATTCTTATGCAACAAAGATTCTTTTTTCCAATTACCTAACGCGAGTTCTCTGTATCCGGAATCCAATCCACAAAATCGAATAGAAAGAGAAGCACTGTGAGATTTGTTCATTCTTTATTCTTTGTGTTCTCATCTTCTCTCTCTCCGGTATATCTAATTAAACTCTAATTATATACCTACTTCCCTCGGAGTGGAAAAAGCAGCGCGTTCTCTGCAAAGAACAGACTACGGGAATGCCTTTATCGTTCGTTGTCGGAGCAACAGGTTGTAGCGTTGCAGCGACGCGAATCAACAGGATTCGTCGAAGCCAACGGTCGTCGCACTCGCGTCCGCGCGACGCGGCGCCTTTTCTCACGCATGCGCGTGCGCGCGCGCGCGCGCGCCTCGCGAGCGATCGCGACGAGAAGAACGATCGAGCAGAATCGAAGCTTCGACTCTCTCGCTTCCTTCCGAATTTCTCTGTTGGATCTCGATCCTCCTCTCACGAGAATTCGAACATATGGACGCGCGATCGGCAGGACTTGCTCGTTACACTCGCGAGCTTCTCGCTCAAGCCGAAACCGAACCATCATGGCCGTCGTTATCGCTTCGTGTTTCCTCTCCCACACCATCACATCAACGTAATCGTCGACGTCGTAGGAATAACGTTCTCCCGAAGCCGTCGATTTGCGTTTTCCCGCGCGATTCCGAGACGATCGTCGTGTGAAGAATCCAACTTTCCGAAGGCCCGGTAATTTCACTCGCGGAGACGCGATTGTCGGACGCCGATGGCGGTGACGCGTTGTTGCCCGACGCCATCGAGAGATACCGAGCTCGATATCGCCGCACCGACCGATACCGAGTGTAACGCGATCGCCGAGGTGCGTACCAATTTGACGAATCGTCGAACAGTCGGGAGCGTGGATCGCGCGTGATCGGCACTAACGAAGTGACGAGACGCGCGATTAAATACGAAAGAACAAACGACGAACCGACAAACGACGCGCCGGAGTCCTTGAAAACTGAAATCGTGCCCTTTGAAAGAGATCTGCTTGGCTCGTTGAGAAGAGAGAAGGGAGACAGAGGAAGAACCTTCCCCCTCCCTCCCTCCACCCCTCCAGTCACACAGCGCGCTCTTCGTCCTCGTTCCGCCAATGGAAACGGGTTGTCCTCCCCTCTTCCCTCCTCAGAGAGATCCTTCGGAAGAGAGCCACGAATGTGGAGCGACGTGAAAGGGGCGGGGGAAAAAAATCTACCTGAGCGATTTTTCTGGCGGGAATTACAGTACCACCACGAGATTCTCTAATGCTGTTTCAATCGCTTTTTTTTTCCTTTTTCGATACTGCCGAGAGACAAGTTTGAAAAATTCTTCGATTCGACGAGAATAAAATGCAGTACGTGTTGTGAATGGAATGTGAAATTTATAAAGAGATATTTTGTACGGAGGATCCATCACAAACAATAAAACAATGTTGACAGTAGATAAATTATTTAGGTACGTGAAGGGTCTGTTGAAACAATGCCAGTAATGCTATTCACAAGGTCGAAGATCTCTTAAGATGAAGAAATTTTAAAAAAAATTTCAAAAGGAAAATAAAATCGTTCAAGTAGATATTTATCTTGAATGATTTATGATGTTGTTAGGATGAATAATAAAATACTTGAAAGGATTCTATTTTTTCGAGAAAAGAAATTTCTATTTTTTAAGTAGGTACTCTTCCCGAAAAACTATTGACCGAGAAATATTTCAAGAATTTTTCTAGATTTTTTTAGAATCTGTATTATTCTGCCAACAATTGTCTTATGTGTTGTTCATGTATTTTTAAATTGTTGAGAAATATTAAAATAAATTATAATTTGCTAAAAATATGTATACTTTTTGACAAGTAGTCTCTTCACATTTAGTCACAAATATAAATAGAAGAATTTTTTAGATCTTTCTAGTTTTAAATCTTTCTAGTTTTTTTACAATTCGTATTATCAATTTTTTTTGCTTCGCGTCTATTCGTGTATTCTTAAATTTTAAAGTAATATTAAAATAAATTACAATTATAAAGCCAGAAATATGTATACATTTTTGACAGTCTCCTCAATTTTATATTCAGTATTTTATATTCAAATATTTTATATTCAATATTTTATATTCAATTTTATATTCAAATATAAATTTTATTTAAAAAATCTCTACATTTTCTTAAAATTTCATACTACTCTGCCAGAATTTCTCGGATTCATTGTTTATTTATAAGTCGAAGAATATTAAAATAAATTCTAATTATAAAGTCAAAAATATATACAGTTTTAAGACAAATACACAATAATTATAGTAATTTATATAAGTATCTGTGAACACATTATAAGCATGATTTGACTATATATTAGGCAAGTTATTTCCAACTAAAGCTTAGAATTTAACAACTTATCATACCTACTTTTTATATAAAATTGATGTAGAAAACAATTGTAAAAACTCACTTTAGATGATGGTCCACTTTCAGTACAGCCATACATGCTGAGTACATCGTCGTTTTCATTGTAATGTGATTCTTTCAATTTGTAATCCTTCTTCAATATCAGATGTTCCATCTTAATGAGATTGTCAATAGTAGGCTGGATATCCGCATCGTTATTGACGCAAAATGTAAGCCACAATTCCGTAAGCTTATCCAGGTCCACATCGTAATTGTTGCAGAATTCAAAACCTATGAAATACATCATTAAGGAAGACTAATTCCAATCAAAAGTATCGTTTGCTTCTCGATTAAAAATATTTGTGAACGAAATCTTAAATATTTCTATTATTCCAAAATTATATTATTCTAAAATTCTATTCTATAAATCCAGATAAAGACAAAGAAACTTCTGTTCTGACTTCAGTTCAAGTTAGGAGTAACATTGTTTAACTTTAATCGCGTGTTTAACTTAAAATTTTTTTGTTTCTTGTTGCAAAACTAAAATTAAAAAGAAATTTTAAAAGATTAAGTTCAATGACAATGAAAATTAATTGCCATTAATAATACTGGCCTTCTTTTAAATCATTTAAGTATTTATTTGTAGCCAACGTAAAGTGAAGGATTTCTCGGTTTCAAAAGTGAGGTTATACGAGAAAGTCTGGACATCCGTTTTAAATCACATATGAAATGTTTTTGTTTTACAAAAGATATATTCATTTGACCATTCGATGCAATTCAAAGTTACAATTCTACCTTCAATACAACCAAAATTAAGTTTTCAATGAGTAACGTGATCTGAACAAGTCGAGACATGATTTTAAGAAAAAATTTTTGACGTTAGAGTTGAAAAAATTGCAGTAAATCTTGAAAGTACTTACATTTATCGAGAACAGCATCATTCTCGATTTCACAGCCTAAATCCAGGAACAATTTCCGCAAAGATTCCTTATCTTCCATTTTGAAGTACTTCGAAACACTTGTTTCCACTACGCGTTCCTGTTGCTTATTACCGCCAAAAGTTGAGTTTTCAGCAGTTTTCAGTTTCGGATTTAACAGGATGTAGCATGGAGTATAGATATATATATATATAGATACTACAGACTTTAGTTGCACTTTTTACACTCAGAATCGTTGTTTTTTCTTTTTAAAGAAATGTGTTTATTTATGCTCGATATGTGTTTATTTCGTTTCAAATGTGGAAATTTAGAAAATTTCAAACACAAATAAATTTATACATAAAATGAATACTATCGTCTGAAATGCAATAGTATTCATTAAGTTCTTGCAATTGATTGGCACATTTCGGTCAATCCAAAAATCTGTAGACAGGCAAGAGTTCTATGATGCGTTCGAATAGACGTTATTAGTATTACTGTGTCATTCTATCTTCGTTTATTAAACGTAAAACAAGGATACAACAATAGGACTGTAATAGCGCTAATAGCGTTTCTCCGAACGCACCTATAGTAGTACTGAATGCATCCAATCAAATTTAAAAAAAAAAAGACATAAAAATCAAAAACAAAAATATTCAATTATATATTAAGTTATATAAAGTTTATTCTTTGTATTTCTTATTTTTCTTTTTCCTTAAAATTTGATTAGATACTTCAGTTCAGAAGTATAAAACTCAAGCCTCAGACATAATGAAATGAATAAAAAATAAAAAGGACAACAGATTTCAATCTATTATAAAAACAGAATACACGGTTTTTAATAAGTTGAAATTTGTTATTCCTTCTTTTTCTTATTCCTTTCATTGTGTTTGAGCCCTAATATGATTACAAAAAACAGATCTAAATAGATTTTGTCTATATGAAGAAATAAGTATATAAAACATGTTTAAGTAAGTATATAAAACATAAGTATATAAAACACACTTTTTCAAGTACTTGCATATTCGATTGACATAATTTAAACGACGAACGTCAAAGATCCAAGTATTATATTAATTAATTGCAACATTCATACGTTATTATGTTTATTTAATTCATACATTGATTGATACAAATCACCTTGTATATTATATTTAAAATACTTGTATATTATTTATAATACAATTAGACTTTTCAACTTGTATTTATAAAGTAATTGTATATTCATATATAATGTATAGATATCTTTATATTACATATACAAGCTCGAAATATTTCTAATTGTAAGACTGGTATTCATAATCGATTCTTATATTTATAAGGACTATCTTAAATACAATTTTATTTAAGATGTGAACTTTCTGTTCAAACAGTTTAATATTCTGGTTATAAAAAAACCTAATTATAAAATAATTTTTTATCCCATACGTGGATACATTATAATATTTAATGCAATATTATTATATTAGGCCTTCTTTGTTAGAATAAAATTTTATTTCTTTTTTATCATTATTAAATGTATATTACTTAATTACTCTTAATAACATATTACTCTTCTTCTTCTTGTTCTTTATTGGATTTATGATCCACTTCAGTGGATCAAATTATTACAATTTCTTTGGATTTCTCCAGTGACTTGTCTAATTACTGAAATAAACGCAAACAAAAACTGTGGATCACTACATGATGACGTGTGACATGATGATAAAGTCACAAAAATCCCAATCAATACACGAAATATATTTATGATCTTGAAATAAGAATAGACTATGAATACCGACATAAATACATCCTCTCGTATTCATCATTCAGCGCTAAATTAGCTGTCCATAAGTTTTGAAGAACAGGACAAATAATTTAGTGACGAATATCGCGGTAGAATGTCGTGGAATATGGATCACAATATGATACAATTTGCAGTCATACAGCTTTAAAAAAAATTAAATTGACACGCACCATATATACACATTCAATCCTGAATAATCAATGGTCACGTTTAGTAGAATCAGTGGTCATCAGTGATTTAGTAGAAACATCAATGGTCACGTTTAATAGAATTCAGTAGAATATTAAAAGTTTTTTTTGCTGAAATAGAACTATTCCTCTAGAATAATTAGATTTAAAAATATAATCCAATCGCAAAACGTTTACTAAGTTTAAATTAACTTCTGCAGAGCTGCAACGTAAGAGTATGAACAAAAAGATTTTTGAAAGTTTTAATGAAATTATTGTGATCACTCCTAACATATATACTCATACGCCAAAAAAAAAGGGCCACTAAATTTTTGCACAAATTTTTAATATTTTCAAATAGCAATAATTCAGTGAAAAATCATCATAACAAAATGTTTAAAAAGCTTTAAAAGCCTTTTAAAGCTTGAAATCTCTACTTTCCAGATCGGTACTTGAAATAAGAACCTTTTTTGCTTCAATGTTAAATAACTCG
>Ga0157364_1003141_pt1 | contig 15900 bp, 6 predicted proteins | sample AttsexASBM2_FD_111476 | JGI IMG/M metagenome (GOLD analysis project Ga0157364, IMG submission 111476) | Fungus gardens microbial communities from leaf cutter ant in Ribeirão Preto, State of São Paulo, Brazil - Atta sexdens ASBM2 | ecosystem: Host-associated > Fungi > Mycelium > Unclassified ...
ACCATCCGATTGTTTTATTGTTTATACTTTATAGTTTCCACTCTTCGAAAGTGCTTACACTCTTTAACAAAGACTTGTGGGTGCGTGCGGCGGCATGTATGTGCACGCGTTCTTGCATATATACTTGTATCTCGGCGTGGCTTGTAAATCATCGCCTAAATGCTTCAGGCACTATATACGGCTCTAAAATATTCTAATTACTACAAGACTATCGCGTTTAATTGAGGAATATCAGTTATATGAATATCTGTCAATTTTGATTATCAATCATAAAAAAAGTTCGTATAGTTCGTTATTCATATTATTCTTAGTTATATAATTTCATTACTCAAAATGCGAGTAACTTAATTCCTTTTCATCATTATAATTTTACAAGAATACAATATGTATACTAAAATATACAATTTTTACATCAATGCAGTTTAGTTTGTTAATCGTCTAGATGAATCTTATGTATCTAGTTACAAAGAAAAAGTTATTACTTCTGTTCAGGATATTTATATTTACAACTTTAATTTACCTAGTTAACATCGCGTAGCTTTTATTAAGTGCAACAATCTGCTGTGCATATTGAAAATTATGAAATAAACAAAGACGTATATAAATTGCAAGAAAGATTTGATAAAGTGAAAGATTTGAAAAGAACTTCTCATCAAGATGTAAAAGGTAACACAACTATAATAATTATATTTGAACACATTTGTAAATACTAAAATTATCAGAGTTTAAATGACTTACGTGATTTATATAACGATGCATTTTTTTATTTTATACTTAAAAATAAAAAATATATATATAATGCATGTAATTGTTACAGCGTATTTGTAGAATAATAAAGTGCAATTTGTGGATTAATAAATAAACACATAAAAATTATAATATGTAATAATTTGTTTCCACGTTAAATATTATATAAATAAATCATTTTACATAATCTACTTCTATTTCCGATAATTTAATGATTAATATGAAACTTTATTACAGAGGGAACATAAATATTATTTTATTTTTTGTTATTTCTGAATCACATGATCTTCTTGCAATAAATCTGTAGTACAGCTTGTTTTTTTATGATTGCAACAATTATGGTTATCAATAACAGCAAGGTTAAAGATATTTTACGTTACAAAAAACTGAATTGTATTAAACGCATAAAACTTATCGATAGTTTGAAAATAATTTTCTATATATGCAGATATGCAGCTAGTATTATCATATATACAAAAGTACCGATCATCAAGACTGTCGATCGGATCGGTCATGACTGTTTGGTCGAAGTATTTAGTCTAGGTTTTATGGATGGTATTTTGCACACATGTGATTTAAATATATAACGATTAGATATAACCGCGAAATGAAAAAGAAATGAAAAACGTTAGCGCGTCAAAAATTATATTGTAAAAGCATTATTATTAGACAAAAAATATTATATGTTGAGAATTTTTCTTAATTGGACATATATAGCAGTAAAGAAGCAAAATTTATCAAAGACAGATAAAATCAACAAGAAATAACGAATCAGTGAACGTCCCATCGGAATTATAAATTATCTTTAAAAATAATGCGCGATAAATGTGTAAAACGTTTTTATGTATGTGCATATTTCGCGATTTTACTGTGCGATACCATTAGATATTACTAAAAATAAATAGTACGGCGAAAAAGAAAATAGGTATGCAAATCAATAGATAGATAAACGGGTGACTATTGATGACGATCGCGAATGCCGCACTATAAACATATGTAGCAGTTATAAAGGTGAAAAGCAAAACAAAGAATACATTTAAATTTTGAAAATCACTATAAAATGGCAACAAGGAAAATAAAGCGCGATAAGTACTACTGAGATCTATAGTATATACGAGTTGTTACAAATCATTTTTTTCGCGATAACTTGTCGCGATAGCTAACAATCCAATCTTTTTACGTTATCCTACGTAGTTTCATTTTAGTATTCCGTACGTAGTATTCCGTATGGAATATTTATTGTCAAATATTACCCAAATAAATATTCACTGAGAGAGAGAATAGAAATATCTACGCAACATAGTGCAGATAATTTCTGATGCCATGTGCAACAAAATAGATATACGTGTAACGTGCGAACGCGTGAAATAGGATGCGTTATCGAGAACGTTATCGAACTCATTTCCTCAGTAACGCCGAGAAGGTATAAGTCGCAAGCATATCGCGTCGATATCGAAGGAAATGACTGTAAAATAATTGCTTTACATATTGTAGCGTTGTACCGTGACTCGCTGAGTTTACCATATTCCACGAACACGAGGCACCGCGATTCCCGCGCGTAACCGATAAAAAGCGTATACGCGATATAGGGCACGCAATGAATTCAAAACGAAGACTACCGAGAATTCGAAATGGCGCGACGCCGCGGTGATTAATTGCGCGCTGGGAACTTTCCCACTTGGGAGGTCAAATAATAGTGCTACTGCGGAGAAAAAAAAACATAGGTTTATCGAGGTTTATCGTGATAATAGACAAAGTCGTAGGGAAAGTCGTGAAAATGTATACGCCTTACTTTGAAGAACGCACAAGGACAATCTGTATGCGCGAATTTTATAGTTCGAATTGTATTTCAATATCTACTCTCGTTTACTCAGTTACGTTTATTCTCTATTTGAACAGCTTATCAGTTCGTCTGAGTATAATTTCATTTTTCTCGTGCTTACTATAGGATAAAGTCGCCTAATAAATGAGATATTTTTTAAAGACTAATTTATTTAATTTGCCTTAAATCTTAATTCTTATTTTCGTGTCAATTTTATGGAAATATATTCAAGATTTACCAAAAGTTAGCGACCGATAATAGCTATATGTTGTACGTAAAATTTTTTTACCGAAAGTGTCAATTTTGCTCATTCAAAAAAAGGGTCCTAATATAAGATAGAAGGGTTTTCTTGTATGAGATGGTGAGATGAGATCTCATAACAAAAAACTAAGAAAAAATAAAGGTAAGTTATTATATTACGTACAAATAGGAACAAAGAATTTGAATATTATACATAATAATTATATAATTTTTCGATGTGTGTGTGTGTGTGTGTGTGTGTGTGTATGTATATGTGAGTAATCTTAACAATAGAATCATCATTTTTAATATTTCGTTCAATAGTATGCTTTGAGATATTGAATTGTTTACATGCCCTCATATTAGCTAGGAATACTCTAATCTCATATTACGACTTCCATGTTTTGCGGTTTCATGACCAAATCGAATCATTACAGTTAAACAGTCATTATATCATGTGTTTTCTTATTAATACGATCTTACTCTATCACTGCATGCAAATTTTATCAAATATTAATTTATTATATAATAAAACAAGGTTTGAAGACTAACCTCAATAAAATTCGACAATATTCAATTTCAAGAATCTTTTTTCACAACTACTACACGCATGATTTAATAAAGAGTTTTCTACTAAATATGTCACTCTATGAGTAATAAATTCATAATAAAATCAATCACATGCGCTTATTAGTTTAGAAGAAATCTCGCTCATATTGGGACCCTATCTCATAATAGAAGATCTTATCCTACCTGACTTTCTATTGCAACACTATGCACGTTATGAATAATTGATAAAAATTCACGTATTCTTGCAGAACTTTGATTAAAAAAAAAAAAAAAGTACGGTATTATTATACGAACCGTAGTGAATGAGATTCATCGGCTCGTGGCGCCCATCGAGAATCACGCGGGCGATCCATAATACATTAGATAAAAGCGGATACGTTGCGAGAAGAGTAACGATTTAACGAATGGTCCCGGCGTTTATCGATATCCAATAAGAATGAAAGTACGAGTACCTACACGAGTTCCCGCAGGCCCTCCCGCGGTGCTCCCACGCAGGGATCACGGCTTCATCGGTCGATCTTTTTCTCGTATGTGCGCGAGGAATACGCGTGTAACTCTGCGGTCCATAAAATAAATTCATAAGCGCCCGATGATAAACAGCTCGGAAACGGAGCCGTTTTGGCAGATCGATCGATTTAGATTGAGAGATTACCCCCGGTGTCCACCCGATGCCCGGATGAACGGAAGAGCGCTGATTTATCGGCTCCTCCAGGACTCTTGTCAGGTATATAAATTCATTGACCATCAGAATCGTCATCGCCGTAATCGCTTTTATTTATCAATATCGCCGAGAAAACACATCGATCAGAACTGTCTATTTAGGTGAAATGTCCTTTGGAACACAGGGAAGTTACGTAGGGAAGCGGTATTAATCGAAAGCACGATAGTTTTTCCTTTCCCATATATAATTTTCATTCGTGTGATCACTGTTATTATTAATTTAAGATCTGAAATAAGGTAAAATAGCGAGTGCTAAAATACATTTTATAATATTTACCATATTGATTTGATACCGATTTGCTCGTTCACTCGCGAAAATTATTGGGGAAAAAAATGTAGGCTGACCATAGATGTGAGGTGGGTTTCTTTAATCCCACTTAGGTAAAGGTACCTATGAAGGAGAAGTTTGTTGAATTTAGAACATTTGGTAGACGAGGGTCGGTCAAACCGACGCTTTCTTCTCTTCCATGTGTTTGCCAGATTCGAGATCGTGGACGGAGGAATCACGGTAACTTTTACCACACAAGCGCAAATTATTTTTATCGATTCGTTCTTACGCAACGCTTTCGAGAACGCCCTCGTGGGAGACATTTGTCCAAAAGGAACGTTAGCTAGATTCGCACGAGTACAAATATCGGTAATGAAATGTTTTATATGCTGTTTCTTTAAACGCTGTTTCTTTTTCTCTCGTGTGATTCTTTGAAACAAAATGAAATAATATCTTTGAAAAAATAATGTCAGAGATCTGCTACGCGCATGAGTGTCGCTTCGAGGGCGGTCCGCGCGATCAAGTTCGAGGAAAAGGGTCTCCAGGGTGAGCACCCATATTTATAACCGTGGCGTATTTCGTGTAAAGTAAATCGGAGACGCGGTGGAAAGACGGACGGACGATGGCTGCTCCGCCAGATTTAATTAATGACCCGCCGAGTTTGATCTGCCGGCTACAAAGACCGTAGGCAGTACTCTCTTCTCTCTATCGCTTGCGTTCTTCCTTCTTTCGTCATCGTGTTCCTCCCTCCATGGTCTATCTTCTCCGACCTATGCGGGTTCACGGACGGAAGGGAAAGAAGTGAAAGAAAAAGCAGCAGGGGAAGAGGGAAAGAAACGAATGTTTATTTCGGTCTTGGAGCGAAGATCGCACGAGAAAGGCACTTTCTCGATATTTACGGTCTTGAAGCATCATACGTATTTGCTATAATATTTAAGAATTCAATGCGTCGAGATATACCATCAATCCCTTTGCAAAAATTTTTGCAATAGATAAGATCGATCGTTTTTTTCATTATGTGACGGTAAATACAAACATATATAATCATAATTCAGTCGTATCGAAAATGCATTATGATAGATTACAAATCTTGCATCTTTGCGCGATCTATGTACCTGAAGCAGGCAGGATGGCGAGACGACTGCACCGCTGACAAACCACAGACATACTTCAGCGCATAGTTATTTCGAACTTGACCCACATTCCCGACTTCCTACAAACTTTGCTTTTCTCGTTCTTCTCTCAGGCGAAGTCTTTGAAAAAGACAGATTGATCGAATAGGGTCATCTTAGATGAAAAACGTTCGCGAGCGGCATCACCGCGCGATCGCGATGAATTTATTTCTGTGCCGAAGCCGAAATAAAACTATGACAAATTACGTAATCACTTTAGTCTCTTCTCTCCGCCCCCCCTCCCCCTCCCCCCTCCGAAGGGAGTAACGTTTTCGATTTCATAAGCTGATATTTATCGAAACAGTCAAACGAATGTACGACAGTGACGGATCGTCTAAATTGAAGAACGGAATTCGGCTATCCGCAATGGCAAGAAGCGGAGCGGAGTGAAAAGGCGGGGTGGGATACGAGTGGGCCATGAAGGGAGGTATAGAGCAATATTAATAGCGTGGGTGGTGGTAAAGCGTCGTGGAAGATATTGTTAGAACTCGGAGGCTGACTCGCGAGCTCCGGAGGGGAGAGCTCCTTGCTAATGGGGTTTTAATGACGGCCAGCTGTCCGTCCGTCACACACTTTTAGACAACTATTCGGTATTTCTGTATCGCCATCTCTCGATCCTGATTTCCCGACGAACGTCGCAAGATCGACTTATGTCTCTCTCTCTCTCTCTCTTTCTTCTTCTGTCTCCTGTGTCGGTATGGTGTCCGATGTTCAAGACAACAACCTTCGAAGGCTCAAGCTGAGAAAATAATTTAAAGGAATCCAAAGAGGAGAGAGAAACGGCTTGCACACTGACGAAGTGTGTGTGGAGAGTTAGATTGTGACTTCTTTGCAATACAGGATGTTTCAAATTATTTACTTTTCCTTTCACTGAATTTATTTGAGATCATTTCATAATCGATTTTCTATATTTCAATATCTTTCCTTTCTAAACTTTCTTTATTTTAATAAAACATAAGAATTCCTGCATTCATATAAGAATTATTAATAATTGAAATTATAAATTATCTAAATTTTGTATGTGTGTGTAACTAATCTACGTTCCTACAGCTCAAGATGTCAATACTATTTGTGAAATCATTTAATGTAAGATAAATATGTATGTATATACTGAAAAATTCTTAAACAAAAAAAAATCTACGAATTTAGATATTTTTATTCTTATCAAGTTGCTACATAATGTCCTCTTTCTTCTCAAACACATAATAGATTAATGGTACAATGAAATAGAAACTTATTGATACTCTTTTTCCGGAATCATGTTTAGTTAATGCATTCTATTACATGTATCTTGGATCGCCAATACATTATTAATAAACATTCTTCTTATAGTCGCCATTTTAATTTAGGAAATGAAAAAAGAATCTGGAGTTAGATCAGATAAACACGGGGAAAAAGATGGTCAATCACTGTAACTTGTCATGAATGAAACGGCAATCGACTAGTTTTAGGTGCATTCTTATTGTTTTCACGCAATTGTTCCGAGTGAGTTGTAGTCTCGATATTATATAATGTAATTCTAAGTTTCTTAAAATAAATTTGATTGCCAAGAATCTCGAGGCATCCGAGCATCAGTTCGCAATGAGAGAGAAAAGTAATCGGTGCATCGAAACGTTTGTTCTTATCAGACAACAATTAAGCCGCGTGCCGATAATTCAGGAGAAAGAAACGAAAAGCTTCGGATTGAAGCGTGCAATCACCACGTGCACGAAGGGTTACACGCGCTTACTGGTGTAGGAAGCAGACAAGCGAAGAAAAGCGGGAGGCTACAGCGCGATTTTATGACCCATTAACTCATCCAGCCGAATTGCTCGCGACATAGAAAATCTTCCGCTTAAATTTAACGCGAAGCTTTTATAAATTCATACAAAGTTCATAAACAGAAATATTTCGCGCAACAAAAATTTTTTATATACTCCACACAGCGTGCTTCAACTTTTCACAGTCAATATATTTGATATTCATTTGATATTCTAATAATTTCAGAATCGAGAAATTCTCTGTCAAAACCATTCCCAAAAATCAATCAACCCTAGATCTTTTTCAGGTAACTCATTCCAAGAGCCATTTGAATGTAAAATTTTCCATAAAAGAATGCTATGTTGCTACCTGAAGAAATTTTGCTACCTAATTGTCTCGGCCTTCTTTCCGAAAATGTAACGGACATGTCACGTTGATCCTAGATATTATATATTTAATAGCAACTATAGATAATAAGTATTCAAAAGTTTGATGTAACATGGATGTTTGTCATTCATTTTATTTATATTGCACCTGAATGGACAGAATAATCCTGGTATTCCAGTATTCGATAACGTTATATCATGGAATGCCATTAAACTTAGAGATAGGATATGTAATGCTACAAATGTTTTAAAACATTCTTTGATTGGTCAATTCGTAAAATTCTTTCTTCTAATTGATCAATAAAATATTTCAAAGTATTTGCAAAGAAATTTTAACCCCATAAACTCAATTCTATGCCTTTTTCTCTTTTGCGTATCACGAATTGCATTAAATAATCATTAAAATATAAAGAAAAATAATCTATATAAAATTCTATTTATCTTTTTAAGATAAACTTAAAAAATAATTTAGTTAAAAAAGTTCATTTTTTCAAAATATTTAAAAAATTTAGAAAAATCTATTTGTCTCAACTCCAACTAAGAAGCATCTTTCATCAACCATTCTTTTGCAATTTTTCTCCTTCTTATATTCTTATATTTTCCTGTTGTCTTGAAATTCCAGATTTCTTTTCCGCAATATTCTATCTATTTCAGACTGTAGCTCACAAAACATCATTGTCGCTTATCTGATATGTAAAATTCTTTCAGATGAATAGAATTATAAACTAAACAGATATGATATAATTCTAAGCACTGTTATCTATAGCTGTTTAAATTTTTCCCATAACATAATAAACCTATTGGTTGAAAAAATAAAATAGAGAGTGACTATACTAAATCTGAGCATTTATTTTCCAAGCATTTATCATTGTTACGAAAATAAAATCTCGACCACGTGAAAAATAAGATCGATCGTGTGATTATTGAAGGACGAATGTGATGACAAACATTTCTAAAAGAACGTCAAAGAGTATCGACTGAATCTTTCTTTCTGAGAATCTATATAATCAAATTTTTATGTTATTTCCAATTAATATTTCTTATTTAATAAGACGATAATAATACGACAAATGCAAAAACTGGAAAATAAAAAACTGGATAAGATAAAAAAATAACGAAAAAAGTTATATAAAATAAAAGGACTGAATATGATCATGTGATTGATAACAACTTTGGTCAGAGAAAGTGTTTTTAGCTATTATTCTTAATACTTCGACTTTTAAGGTTTGAACGCATTCCCAAGATAGCTTAATGACGAGATTTGGACCCATCAAAGTGCTTCTAATCTAGAAAAAATCTAGCAAGGAAATTAGGTATACCTACTTGGAAAATTCGTGACTTAGTGTTGCGTCATAAAATGGACAAGCAGAAAAATTCCTAGTCTCAATAAAATCTTTATATAAAGCATTTTAGCACAAAAATAAATTAATATTTAAAAATCGAGTTAAACAATTTTATGTAATAATACATACATGCATGCAATAATACAATAATGCATACGTAAATCTGTTCGCAACAGCATTATTTAAAAGATTGCAATCAATTTATATGTAGAGGAATTGGATAATATTTGAAGATTAGTATGAAACAAGGATGATTTAAGATTATTAGATGTATGTGGTAGCTTACTAAACTACTGACAAGTCCACCTACACGTGAAAGTCGGGATCTTCTCATATTGAGAATAGAGGCAGTTTTGTTTAGAGACAGAGTTATTGTGCATTTTGTTGTGTAACTGCTATTTACACGGCACAAAGTTAACTTTATTAACTAGTCATATCATTAAGTAAAACATCGTTTTTAGTATTTTTATATAAACAACATTTATTATTTCTTAAGTTGTGGATTTAAAATCTTTCTTATTTTAAAGCTGCTTGTTTTATATAATTTTTTTTTTCATTACTCGTCATTCGGTTGATTAGACAAAGAAGTGGTGGGCGACACAATCGCCCATCACTTCTTACAATCTAAGTAAGGAAAAAATAAAAAAATTTGCAAATGTTGTTGCAAAAAATATGAATATTTAAAGAAAATAATAGACAAGATGATAAAAAGACTAATTGCGTCATTTGCGAAGAAAATTTTATAAAGATTAAATTCAATGCAATGTCTGTGAAGGTTAGACTTATGAAAATAATGCGAACCTTAAAGAAAGCTTGGTAAAAATTATCTCTTTTATAAATGTGAAGATGTTTAGATGTCCAAAATAAAAAATAAAAATTTATAATTCAAAATTTGTAATAAATGTTTTTAAAAAAGTATTTCCAACAATACCATTCTCCAATTTATAAAAATTGTAAAATGTATAGCATTTAAAATATATATATGTAATAGCATTTAAAAATGTAAAAATCTTAATTTTTATTTAAAAAAAAAAATACGATTAAAAATTCTGATACAAGAATAATGTTTCATATCATACATGTACATGTATATTACACTTAATTTTTTTCGTCCAAAATGAAATTGTAGCGACATATTGTGGAATTTTTTTCGAGTGAATGGGAGGGTTTATCATCCCAGAAATATACCATGCGCCAATCGGTCTAAGAACAAAAAAAGAAGATTTTACTATTGCATTGAAAAGAACGTCACCAATTTTATTATTGCGACATTTACAGCATTTTTTAACGTTAATGAATTCCATTTAGATATTTTTACAGTTTTTAATGTCTTCTCGTACTTCATTTGAAGGAGAAAAATATTACGTTTTGTACATTATATAACTTTTACTTATTTTTTTAAAAGAAAGATAATATAGCTATTACAAAGAAAATGTTTAATTGTTTAATATTGCTATTATATGCTCGAACTAACAGAAATATTAAAAATTATTTATATAACGAAAAGAAAAAAATATTTTAATAACAGCAAAAAACTCACAAAGTCAAAAATAAAGTTATGTATTTTTTACAATTAAAAATGAAAGAGAAATTTCGGTAGAACACATCACTAATTGGCCAATTCAAAAATAATATAATAATAAAATAATAAAAATAAAATATTCTCATTAGTAATTTATTAGGAATCGATCGATGTGAGTGGATGTATATCAGAATGTGCGCTAACGAGGCCCTCTCAAAACAAAATAATTAATAAAAAATTTCGGTGGGGGGTGGCTGAACAACCCTTCCTCCCCCCTCCCGGATACGCTCATGTTCATACCACCTTTCTCTACATTAACTTGTACGTATAAAACTAAAATATGACTCTTTCACATTATAGTGAAAGTGAATAACTTAATTGAATATAAGCTGTTGCGTTCAACTGCGATATCGATTCGTTGCAACAATGTATCGTGTCCTAACCGGTAGTCCTTGCGGTTACCCTCTCAGCACGTCCGGAAACGTGAGCGGTATCCTTCTATGCAACAACGGTTTGCGATCGATTTCTTCAGCAGATGGCAGTTTTCGATTTTGGCAGCAATAATAAAGTTACAAGCAAGAAAAGAAGATGCAATTTTGTGGTAGGATGTGTGCTGGACGGTAACCGCGAACTTCACATGTGCTATCGCGAATGACCGATGTTGCACGAAGACTATGATGCCACAAATATATAACTAAATATCTAAACTGTACATAGAATATTCCAATATTATACTATTAAATTTTACTGCAGATAAAATATTTTAAAAGATTTTTTTTCGACATAAGAAAAAAAGAGACGTAAAACACAAACAAAAAGATTTTTCTTCACGGAAAAAAAAACGGTTTTTGTCAACGGCCAAAAGTCCATTAATACATTCTTTGGTCATAAGAACTATAGTACATTTGTGATAACCGTAAGATTAGCATATCTTAACGATTAACGCTGTAAAAAGATATATTCATCTTACGGTTATCACAACCATTGAATATATTGATGGGTGAAATTATCACTATTTCCGATTGACGGTAACCGTAATATTTTTTCTGTTTGCATGCAAAAAAATTAATTTCCTGTATTATACCTTTAAATGATTTAATTAAATCCCTCTCCCCCCCCCTCTCCCACTCTCTCTCTCTCTCTCTCTCTCTCTGTCTCTCTGAGTATAAAATAATAAGTTTAATTATAACAACTTTTACTATAATGATCTAGCATGAAACATATATTATAGGTATGTTAGATATAACTAAAAAAATATCTGTGATAGATCATGATGGCACAAGTTAGGAAACTTGGCGTGATCCAAGGTCGCCAAAAAGACGAAGAAAGAGTCAACGACAAAGACAACGAGGGACGATCGCGTGTCTCGGTTAGAAAACGGGAGCCCACGGTGGCTCTTCTGACTTCTTGAATGAATAATCGCCCCGAATTTACTGTTGGAATAATACACCGAGGATACGATCTATCCGAAATCACGCCCCCACGTAACCATTCATTTAACATTAATTTAATGATATATAACTGGACAGAGAAATGTTCTCGTGCCTTCAGTCTCTTCGCGGAAGAGAATCCTGGATACGGAAGAAACTTCGATAAAAGCGCACTTGTAAATGAATCAGTACTCTAATACTTTGATGATTATTCGAAAATCTTAAGAAACTCATCAATTAATTTTTTTTATGCCCATTTCTACCAATATAGATCAACTTTAATCTACTCTTTATCCTCTTTTTCTAATTCTTAGAACTAGAAAAAGATAAAAAACAAAAAAATTAAATTAAGATCATAGTTACTCTACATTGGTAGAAACGAGCACTATCGATGTAATTTGTAAATTTTTAATTTCAATACAGAAAAGAAAAATTTGCAAAAGATGTCTATCGTTATCAACTTTGTATGTTTCTTTCGATGCATGTTTCGGCGTTCAATAAATATTCTTTTTAAGATGACTATTGATATAAGGTCCAGAAGAGATTGCATCGAGCGTGACAGCCCGCGAAGGGATCGGACTGGGAGGAAAAGAAACGAGCAGAAAGAAAGAGGTGGAAAGAGGCTGGATGGTCAGAGTCTTCGAGGTGAAGGCATTTCGACTAACGCAATAAAGGCGCGCGCGATAATATTGCGAATAATAAATATCGGGATGTAAATCCATTGGCAAAGGTAACGTCGGGCATAAATCAACGTTCCTGGAGGCGAAAAGAGAGAGAGAGAGAGAGAGAGAGAGAGAGAGAGGTGGGGGGAAGCCGGTCACGAACCGTCCGTTCTGTATCCTCGTAGAATCGCGTCGTAAACTCGTCAAACTTGGCTCGCGAAATAGCATTAACTATCAGGATAATACAATCGTCGTTGCAGCGCGTAGGTACATTGGCCAATGCTGGGAAGGAGATCGTCTTCGCCTTCGAGACGAGTGACGAAAAATGACGGACATCTTGACCTTGTCTTTTCTACGACCAATTCTATCGCGATAAATGACTTAACGTACGTCACACCGAAAAATATTATTCTATATTATTTTATGCACCTAATACCTATAAGGTATTTTTTCGAGGTTTACGTTTATCCCTGCATAGCTTTCAACCTAATTTGCTAATGACTCTAGCACAGAAATGATTGCAGTCTCAATTATGAAGCAATCAGGATTTCCTGCAAGAAAAGGCAGATTTCATTGCTGCAACAATTGCACCGGTAATACCGAAAAACACACGCGACATACAGCCTATATAACTATAACGATGCATACTTCAAGGACACTCGTGAATCAATCGCCGACTTTTATATCGTAAATCCATTTTGTTCTCTTTACGCTCCGCGGCACGCCATGGCTCGCAAAGCTTCCTTGCCTGTATTAAACTCTTTCCTACCGAGGGCAATTCAAACAGATTACAGGGCTTTATATTCGACAAACGCTAATTAATCTAATTATCGACCACATCTCAACCCGTACACGAGATCAAAAGAAGATTCTGGTATACGTTATTATACTACCTACGGAAATTTTTGGGAACTTTCGCAGTCACGCAATGTCTCGATATAATTCGTGGAATAACTTTATACAAAGGGCCCGATATTACACACCTCCTCCTCAATCTCGCGCTCCTCTCGTGAAAGCGATTTACCATATATCGAATATCAAACATGCCTCAGAGCAAATATTACGATATGTGTACTGGCCTATTGTATGTTAAGATTGTGTTAAGAATTACGAATATAATGTAATGTCACGTTGAATTCGTGAGTTGCTTATTCCAACATGATTATACCTATCATTAGGTATATCATTTACAGACAAACTGTTTTGCTCAATAAAACACGGAGCAATTTTATAACTGCTCTGCAAATGCTTGAAAAATATAAGGTAACATAAAATTTGGTTTGCCTCGCTATTCGTATCGCAATTGCGACGACAGCAAACAGAATCATTAATAATAATGGCAGCAGTAATAAAAGATTACCTTACGACCCACTTCCATATGTTTATATATTATTGCCGCTTTAACGACAATAGTATATAATTAACGACAATATTACAATTCCGCTCACACATACAAGTATATTGCAAAAATGTAGTGCATCAACTTTAAGGACAGGTAGAGATAAGACTTATATATTTTCACAAATTTGTGCTGATATAGCAACTATAAACTTGTCGCAATTGCAAAAGCATACTGTTTATTAAAATTTTGCAAGTTTAATTAATTCAAATTAATTCATATTATTTCTATAGATTATCCCTAATAGATATACACACGTCTCTACTCTTTTGCCTTCGATACAATCTTTTCATACAGCGAAAACATTTACTTCACACTCTACTTCTCTTCTCTACGAGATCGATTACTTATATCTCTTAAATTTTGTTGAAAAGAATTGCAAGACTGATCATCACTGGTAAAGAGTAAGTAAGAAGTGTTTTTATGATAAAACAAGCTGACACGTGGTAAAGTACTCGTTTGACTCGTACGACACCAACGTGAGAAAGAGACAGCTGGTGTCAATGATGAAAACGTACATGACACTAATTGTAAGATGAAAGGAAGTGTGCGGGGTATACCTCAGGCGTCTTGCATGTTTCACAAATGTAAAAGTGTGCGCGTATAATTAAAGAGTTACCAAAACATCCGTAATAAATATAGCGCAACTGTAAGTATTCGCGACGCGATATAAACTAATTATTCAGCAGCCGATATCAGACGATTAAACCATGAAAGGAGATCGAATATAAAAGGGGTCATATAACGGGCGCTGACATGACTTGCGAGCGCGTCAAGTTGTATAGCATCGGTGTACAGGGCGCGAGCGTAAACGAGAAAGAAACGGGATACCGTAAACACGGGGCTTCTCACCACAGACTTAAGGCCTGCATGGGGAAGGAAGGTGGTTGGTGCCAGCACGCGACCTCGCGGCGCGGATACGCAGCATGCGTCCCGCGACGCGTATCTGCAACACCTCCTCTCGTCCCCTCTCCTCTCCTCTCCTCTCTCCTCTTCCTTCTCCGCGTTTACTCGCTGTGGTTCCAGAGCAAAGCAGCGCTGACAGATTGGCGTGTCCTTTCAACGCTAAATCCCAATTTATGTGTAAACGAGGAATATAAATAAAACATTTGTTTTTACGATCGCAGACTCTATACGCATCGATTACAAAACGCTGATCTCGCTTCATATTTTTATAAAATTAATATTCTTATTAAAGTTAATATTAAAAAAAAAAAATTCAAATTTTTTATCTGCGTTATAATTAAGAAATTTAGAATAGTTTTAGTATACAGTGTGACACGGTATTGCAAACAATAGATTTACTGTAGGAAGGTTTATACACGTCGAAATCTAAATGTGTATGCCAATCAGAGCGACAGCCGCGAATGACTTGGGTCGAGCCCGTTCGCCTCTTCGACATTTTTCTACCAGCTGAGTAATTTATGCCCCGTTTATAACCGATATATTTGAGGTGGGGGCGTCGGTGGCTGCGAGTCGGTCGATCGCGAGAAAATGCACACCGTTCTTATGGCGGTCTCGCTCGCGGCGGGGTGTAGGTAATATCAAATGCGGCGGCCTTATAGGGATTCTGTTACTAATATGTCCCGGTAGCGTAGGAACCCCTGTGTTGCATATTATCCGATACCAATAATGCGACTAATCGAGTTAGCTTTACCCCTTAAGCTGATATGTAGCTTTATACGAGTACAACGTAACGATCGTGCGGACCCGGGAGAAAGATCCGCCCGTGAACATCTACGGTTCATAAATTCGGTAATACATAACCGGCAATGATCTTTCCACTGGTGGCAGGTAATAGTTGCGGGCGATAAGGCGTAAGACGAAGGTAAAAATATTGCAGGCGCTACGAAGCTGTGGAAGGAGAGAGAGAGAGAGA
>Ga0157364_1003142_pt1 | contig 15899 bp, 8 predicted proteins | sample AttsexASBM2_FD_111476 | JGI IMG/M metagenome (GOLD analysis project Ga0157364, IMG submission 111476) | Fungus gardens microbial communities from leaf cutter ant in Ribeirão Preto, State of São Paulo, Brazil - Atta sexdens ASBM2 | ecosystem: Host-associated > Fungi > Mycelium > Unclassified ...
ACACACATATATATATATATATATATATATATATATATATATTGCGCAGAACGCGCAATATTCATCATTTAAAAAATTCAGGTAAATAAACTGTTGAATATAATAATAATAATTTTTAAATAAATAAATTATATATTTTTTTTGCATCATAGGAAATTATATTTTTCTAAATAAATATAACAATTATAACAAAAAGAAAGAAGATGAAATTTACATATTAATTGTAAATATATATGTTTTAAAATTTCTGAATCTCAATACTAACCAGAGGATCTCCTTCGGTATCACTATGAGTACTTCCAAGGCTCTTCACGCTGGAGGCGCCTACACCGGAAGTGTGACCGCTAGAGACGACATCGTATCCCACGTCTTCAGGTCTCAGACGTAGAAGAGCATCGCTGCCGCCGTGCACGGCATGCGTCGAAAGCCATGGATAGCTCGATGTGATGAATTGCGCTGGATCTTCCCATGTCGATTCGCCATTTCCGTTCCCGCTTACGCGCCTTCCGTATAGCGTCAATCCTTCCCTGACTGCTTCCACTAAATAAGGTATTACCGAATAGTTCCACAGATCGGTAAACCACACTTGAGATCCAGCCACTTCCATTGGACATGATAAAAACAGCCGTGGTCCTGATTAATTATTAATATTATTATTATTTATTTATAATTATATATAAAAGACAGGAAAATTAATAGCAAAACAATATAATTTTTTCACAGGTTCATAAGTATCCTTTAAATTTTGCAATTGAAAATCATTGATTCTATTATTTTGCATTGATACTAGTAGAAAAAATAGCAAAATTGGTGAGAATTTTGGTTAGTGGTTCTTATTTAAAATTAGATTTATGGACTCGCAGAAATTGTATCTTCTGAAATGTGGAAACATATTTTAAATATTTCTAGTTACCTATGGTGACGTCAGAGCTGCTATGGGTTTCTAGGAACTTGTTAAGATGCAGCCATACACGCGGCAGCCACTCGACTACTGCCGCCATCTCCGCGTTCCTTATCCCGGCGCATTCGCGTAGTTCGTGCTCCAGTAATTTCCTTCTCAAATAACGTCCTAGAAATCCCTTGACCGGCTCCATGTGATTTGCACATAATACCCACCTGTTTAATTACATAATTAAAATCTAATTCATTAAGAGATCGATCTTTCATCTCCTTCTATCGTTAATAATTAAAAAGACTAAATATATATTATATATATAATCTTACTTTGTAAGATATAATATATAACAAGTTGTAATATATTTAAACTTTTAATTCTAAAATTAATTTTTAATATTTATTTTTTTATTGACAATTTTTCTTCAAGACTTTTTAATTACATTAAAAAATTTCTAAAATAATTTTACATTATATTGTAAGTACATTGCATTAAAATTATAGATTAAATGTGTTCATAAAAAAATGAAAGTACCTGAAATTATGATGCAACTGCAAGTTGGTGGTACTGCAAGTGGTCTGACTCATGGTACCGATGATAGCAGGACATGATGAATGTCTAGTTCCTAAGAGTCCGCTGAAGAGTTCGCCCAGAGATGCTGCGTGTTGAAGATTTTCCAAAATAATCACTCTAGGTAGTTCATCAGCGGCGTTCGAATCGCATCTTTCAGCGATGTGCGCGAGATACTGGCGCAATTCCTTGCTGGACTTATGATCGACATTGAAAGTCGCAACAGCAGCAGCATCCTTCGTGTCATTGTCAGTATCTACTAGAGCATGCGCCAATTTTCCAGCTAAGTAACTCTTCCCTGTACCACTTGGACCGCACAAAATCACTCTACGATGTTCCGTCAAAAGAGAGATTAGTCGCTGAACAATAGAACGCGGTATCAAGGTATCCACCGCCAGCCAGGAATAGCCTGACAGCACTAGATAAATAGTTTTCACGTGGCCGACTAGATAGCCGCAGGGTAATAACTCAGGATGCTGAGAATCGGTAGTGCATCTGTAAAGTAGAGAGCAAAATTTTAATTATTTTAGATGACAATAAAAAATAGACAAATCTTAATAAGAAGCGCACCTATAGAATTTAAAATGTATTGCATATATAAAGTTATATAAGTAAGTAGAGATACCTTTGAATTTATATTATTTTAGTATTTTTTAATTAAACACGCACCTGGAAGCTTCGCCGAGATGATACGCGGCGACACATTCGACGCCAAGACCTAGATTCGTCACAGGATCCACTCGAGAAACGTACTCCTTGAAACAACGTCTCACCATAGAATCCAGCGCGTCCCAGCTGGTTTTATTGCTGATACACACATTGGCAATTACGCAATGTGGTGGTTCGCCTATGGTGCCGTCGGCGCAGCTTCCGGTAATCAAATTATAGTTAAAATTTCGCTCACTGCCGAGATAAACGGCCACATTGATTCTCTTGCCATCAGTGTCTTGCTCAAGAACTGGTTCTGCAGTTGTTGCGCTCGATGACACGACGGAGTGTTCCACCGGGACGTTAAGATCTTCCAGTTGATCGGCCGTGGAACTGACGTCGCCGTTCGACAATGCTGCGACACTCGATGCCACCTCAGTCATGCTGAAACGTCGATCTGGGTCACTGGGTAGAGAGGACTGCGAGGAAGTGAGCGACTTTGAGGTCACTAGTCGTTGGAGTCGCTCATTATTCTGCTTCAAGTTTAACATCTCGTACTGTAAAGGAAAATGATAAATTCATATAAATAAATCATTTTTTCAGAGATGTAAAAATGTATGAATTTCTTTTTTAAATAAAAACTCACCCTCATCTTGATGACCGTGTCCTTTAAAGACTCCAGCTGATGAGCCGAAGATAATGCTTCCAATCTGATATCTGTAAGCACTAAATCCTTCTCCCTCAATTGTTTCTTCAATTCATCCACATCTTCATCCTCTTTCTTGTACAATGCCGAGCTGCTCTTGCTTCCAGACAAAGGATTCTCATGATCGGGAGATTTCTGACCGTTGCTTCTCACGGTTTGTGCTCTCGAAGACTCATGTTTGGATGCGGTTGGCAGTCTAGGACTGTTGGGAGCGCTCAGATCACCGCCAGGGCTCTCCTTGCAGTCCTCCGCGTCAGAAACCGAACCATGCCGGTTTTTGCGTGACCTCGAGAAAGCCTTGGAGAAGGAGCTGCGTAGCCAGCCCTTCTTTTTGTGATGATTGCTGCTGGCCGAGCAGGCGCTGCTTAACGAATTCAGAGACGTCACGCTATCGGCGGATAGTTGTCTTGCCATTGATGCACCCTGATGATTATTGCTACTACTATTGCCGGTGCAGCCGGTGGTACCGGATTCAGAGTCACCTAAAGTATGACGTCGACCACTGTTCGCAGTTGGACCGTTGTTCAATCCAGCTTCGGCACTCTGCTTGCGCAGTCTCTCGATCGTTTCTCGCAGTTCCTGAAGCTCAGAATCCTGAAGAATCGCCGATAAAAAAAATTTTTTTGTAACAAAAACATATTATACATCTGCATCGAGTATCGAACGTGTGAATGATAAATAATTAATATATTTATAGTGTTTTTACCTTTTTTTCGGCTGTAGCTGTGAGTTGCTGCAATCTCTGAGTCATATTGGACAGTGATTGCTCAAAAGCTGAGACCACATGTGCCTGAAACAAGCAAACACGCAATTTTCAATATTTATACAGTTATCAAATATTTTAAAATTCAAAATTTTCATAAAATAATTATATTTCATTATTCAATTCAAATAATACTATTATATAAATGTTTAGGATTAAATGCTAGTATATATATATAAATATATATATATATATATATATATATATATATATATATATATAAATATATAATTGTATACAATTTTATTACACAATTTTATATTATATACAACACGTATATATTCATTTTATTTTTATTTTAATAATTACGTTGTGCCACATTGTACTATTATTTCATTACTTAATACGCAAACAGAATTATGTTTATTAAAATATAAAAATTCATGAAATTGTACATAAAAATATGATACTATCTACCAAAGCAATTTCTATGTTATCTCAAACAATAACTGTATATTTTAAGCAGCGTCTAGCAAGGTAATTTCGATGAACGTGTGCGGGGCGGAGATTAATAGTCGTTATAATCTCTTTTACAAGAGGTACCTATCGCGCTGCCGGGTCGGAATATCGAACTCGTGTTTCTCGTCACGTAATTATTCTCTCAGAATCAAGACATGTTTTCAACGCTACGCTACGAGGCAAAGAAGATAATCAGCCGTGGCGTAGGAAGAAAGTGCTCGCGTCGACGAAACGCTCGATAATCTAAACTGGAGCATGTAAATTCTCTGTCGATTTCTTTTTTTGCTCTCTCTCTCTCTCTCTCTCTTCCTCTTCAATCCTTTTTTTTGTTCATTCTCGAGCAACAACGGTCGATGGCTCTCATTGTAAATATTGTTATTTTTAACACTTTTGCTACGACTTGCGATTGTAAGTCTCGATTCGATTTAGATTACAGATTTCATTTCAGCTTAAGATAAAAGTTCGCAGCAATGTTGCATCTTAATATTATAATTAAGTTTTGATTATTTTTTTCGAAAGAGTAAATAATAATGTAATCTCATTATAATGCGGATACAGTGACAGTTTTCGATAATTTTCGACTTTAAATTTCTTAAAGCCACAAAGAAGTTGAGAGCTATTGTGTTGGATGGATACGAAAAGAAAGCGTTTCTTCCTAAAGAAACGCTTCATTTGATATAACGTAAAGCGAGATGACCTATACATACATTGCGACTCACACACATTTTTCTTATTGACTTGTTTTCCTTTTCATTTCTTTACAAAAGAAAATAAGAAGAAAATGAAAGAAAAAGAAACGAGCACTTGTCGTGTTGTATAATATTTACGAGTAGTGATGCAGCACAATTTTGAGTAATCTCGTTCGAATAACATTGTACAAATGACATAATCATACAGTTATACATACATAATTATTCTTATAATATTATTTGCTTTTATGACTTATACTTTAAAAACTGATTAAATGTTATGTTATTTTATGGTTATGGTTATTTTCTATTATTTTTTAAAATTCGTTTATTAATAATTCATTAACGATTCATATTATTATTAGTTATATTCAAATTAAATCTAATATTAAATTAGTCTAATATGGTATTGAAATGTGTTTGATATTTGAATTTTGAATTTAAATCGTGAAGAGACAAAAAGATTACTCTTTTCATAAAAAAAGAAAACCATTTGGAGAATGTAAAACTTACAGTTCTTTCTAACAAGTGGAATCTTTATTTGCAGAATAAAAACATAATGGTTGAATTTGATTGCTATATCCCGTTATGACGTAAAGATCCCAAGAGATTCCTTCAGGATCGACCTTTAAATTTCGAGTACCGGAGTCAGCTGTTTGCTATTGTTTCCATGAATATATAGTACCATCTTTTTCTTCTTCCTCGGAAATACACGATCATAAAATTGTAAGAAGACAATCAGCGGGACTTTTGCTTCGCAAAGGAACGGTGAGTATGGAGTTTCGTCAGGATCGTGAACAAAGGGATCGGTGGGAGCCGGGAATCCGTTCGTGTGTAGGTGCGAGTCTAGAGTCGCACGTAATTCCGGAGGAATTATACCGCTCATAAAACAGTAACAGCAAACGTGGGACATGTAATTCGCTGCCGCGAGCGAGTGTCTCGAGGCCCATTGTCCTACCATATTACTTTAACGTGCAACGTGGAATGACTTTCAACGTGATTCTGTAGCTGGAATATGCGGTCTCTCTTACGGGCGTTAACCTTTATATTTTTGTAGAAAGGTTGTTGAAACTCGAGTAAAATTTATACATTTGATTAAGCAGTATAAAAACATAAACAGATAGTAATTTAAATATGTAAGATATATTATACTCCAATTATAAATTTCAGGATATAATATATTTTTGTCAAAGTTAATATAAAAATTATAATACATAGAATTAATTAAATTAAATTAAATTAAAAAATAAAATCGTACGATATTTTCTAAGATTTTACTCTATTGTAAGTCAAAAAACATTCTCTACAAATTAGTCACGACACTTTATGAACACTTTATGTATCTTAAAAAAAAGAACTGAATATTTTTTAGAAATAAAATAACTTCGAAATTTCTCAAAGAACATTTAATTAGAAGGAAATGTTTGAATTCCGCGCGTGTGCTCAAAGAAGATAAAAAATATCTACTTGAGGCCGAATGAGGTCGTGAGTCCACTTGTATAAGTTTCGGTATGGGCTGTAAATATTGGCTCCCACGCTCGCTGTTAAAGTGCCCGACTTCACCTACCGCCGAGATGCATCCGAGAAGGGAGCATGTATGTACACGCTGCATGCTCGTAAAATCGATGACCCACCTATTCGCGACCTTACATCTTTCTCGAGCACTTTATATCAACGTTCAGATTGCGTTCGTTATATTTACGTTTACGTTAATTTCTTTTTCAGGTTGGAATTATAGATAAAATTAAGTCATCAATTTGAATTGAAAGTTAATACATTAATAGTTGCTACATAGATTAGAAAAACGTGATAACTATGTTTTTACTGAGACTCACAACAAATGTTTAATTTGAATAGTTATTGTTAAATGTTAATATATTCCTGTATCATATTATATAACTTGTCATAATAATAGAGAAAAGTTTCCTTTCACCGGAGGAAAAGTCTCAGTTTTGCCTCGTTGTGCATCGAGCTTAACGAAGGGTCGGCCAAGTCGAGGACGGACGAAGCTAAAAACTGGACCGGAAGCCCGCGGCAAAAACGCACGTGCCGAGGAGTAAAATGCATCGCGCGCGGCACAGTGACTCGCCTTGTTCTCCAGGGAAAACACCAAGCGAGTGCCGGTGCATCTTGACGAGGATGTCAGACATCGCGAGTGAACGGTTCAGCCAATATTTTAATCCTCAACTTCTATTTCAATTACTTTCCTAATGTTTTATTGCTATCTACAAAAATGTGAATAGAATAAACATAAATACAAAAAAAACATAGATAAACATAATGATAAACTAATTCAAAAATCTATTAAAATAGCGTAAAAGTTCAGTGCTAATTAAACAAAAATTTTTAATGTTGCAATAAAACAATTAAGCATCGTGATGATTTTTTAAATATTCATTGCATTATTAATTATGTATTAATAACAATAATAATTATTTACTTTATAATTTTTAACAAATTAAAGAATGTATAAAGTTTCTTTTAACACAACTTGACACAACTTTTTTGTAACATTTAATTTGTTTGTATGAAGTCGGCTATATCATTTTAAATGATATAAATCATATAATAATTTGAAATATTGTATCTCTCATAAATTCGTTTCATCGCGAAAGAATATTAAAATTGTTTTTCTTATCGAGAGATTTCGTATGTACCTACGTACGTACGATGTATAAAATATTTCAAAATCACGTATCTACATATGTATGATGTATAGAACGCTTTAAAATATAAAAAAATAAGGAGACACGTTCTATGTGTAAAGTAAGTATGAAACTACAATATTTGTATTATTTGTAAAACATAGCCTTAGCTTTAAAACATAGCCAAATTTATGCCCGTATTCATAGTCAGGCCTTATATTTAAAGCTAAGATGCTCTACGAATTATTTCATTGGCTACTGAGCGTCTAAAGATAAATTTAAGAAAGCCTTAAGTACAAAGTCTGACTATGAATTCAAGCATTAGAAGATTGTTGCGACAGACAAGGTTTTGCAGTTATTATATGTAGCTTTTGAGTACAATAAATTCAATTTTATGCGTCAAGTATACATATTTTGACAAATATCAGACATAAATACAGATAATACATTCACTTTAAGTGTTCGTAGTATAATTATAAATTAATTATTTAGATGTATTTATTTTTTAATTACATGTACATGAAGAAACATATTCTCCATAAACGTTAATTATCTGTAAGAAATAATAATTTTCCGTAAATCTTTTTCTGTTTTATTGATATATAATAATTTTATCAAAAAATTATTAAAACCATAAGTATTATGTATATAAAGAGATAATTTAATTTAATTTCTCAATTACTTAAATGATATAAGAATTTAATTTCATTAAATTTGATATACGAAGAATGGACAAAATGCAAATAATCTTTTAGGGATAAATAATAATTCTGTTGAATCCACATCTCGAATTTTTCAAGCGATATCGCAGCATCTTGTAATGTTTCGCCGAAAAGAATATCGCACTTGTGCGGCCTGGGAACTGTTAGCCCAGTTAGGGATCGGATTGTAACGCTTCGAGGATTACGCCGTGTTCACAACAATATACGTTATTCCCAATGTTCCCACAATGTAGCTCCCCGTATAATTGCTATAAGCAGAAAGAAGGGTGAGGGTCAACATTATACTTAATAATTAATGCCACAAGGACATTTTCAGGGCCAAGGTCTCAAATTATGTTCTTACATTTTACATATCTTCTTTTCAAGTGGTCTCTCCTTGTTCTTTCTAAATATTTTATTGCTAATATATTTTTATTAAATAAATATTACTATTTAGGATATTATTTTTTTTTTAAGTAATATGCGTGTAGGCTATTTCATCTCTTCATAATTATAAATTTGAAAGTAAAGATCGTAAATATAAAAAATACATTATATTAAATTTTACGTAATAAAACATTGTAATTTTAATATTATCAATCGTAGCAAAAGAAAGAAACGAAAAAAAGAAAACATAATTTCATTTAAATACTAAAAAAAACACAGAATGTCTGCATGTATATATGAGAGAATGCAGGTTTATACATGATATCCGGCCGAAAGTGCACCCTCGAAACGCATAAATCTTTTTCCCTTCTACAGGAGTGAATGGGCCAAGGATTTCGGCAAAAGTGTTTATAACACAACGGTTTGTCACAAATTCCAGTGACAGTTTTATATCCTTCTACCACGTGGCGTTTAAACCTCTCTTCGACTCGACGAAGAAAACAAAAAAGAAAAAAGGGATTACAGTTTACAAAAAAATTGCCTCGCCAGAAAATAGGCTTTTAGATTTTAGGCTTTAGATTTTTTAGAGTTTTTCCTAAGGAAAATGTCTTTCTTAGTGATTCATCCTTAAAAAAATTTAAATTTGAATTTATAATCTTAAAATATATTTAAAATAAAATTATTAAATTTTTAATATATATATATATTATTTTATAACCCCATACGAAATATACAAAAAGTAAATTAAAATATAAAATAAAAAAACATAATTAAGATAAATTAACATTAGTATAATATTAATATTAACATAAATTGAGAGATAAAATTATATAAAATTTTGAATAAAAGAGAAATGCATTGTATAACATATGAAATTCATACTGCAAAGATTAATTGCATATTCTAAGCGATAATCAACTTACTTAGGTGGAGAAAGTAAGTAGGAGGCGTGTCGCACGAAGCGCCGGTGACTAAAATTGATGTTTTAATCAATGCAGTTGTAGAGGTTCGAGACCGCGAAAGAGTGGATTGCATAAGACGAAATACATAGAGAGAATAAAATTTGCAATTGACCAATCGTTTCTAATGTCAGTCAATTGTGCAACTGCCCCTGCAGGGTCTTTGATAATCATGAGCTACCTTTCTTCACTTCGTTCTCAAAAGACAACAAAGAGAAAAACGTGAGAAAAGGATTCGAATTTTTTTTTTTGAGTTATTCAAATCGTGTAAGCACGTCCTAAGATTATCAAATTATTTAAATCCTATTATTTAAATGTAATCAAGGACAGAGAATTTATATATATATATATATATATATATGAGTTTAAGAGAGCATATTAAACGCAAAAATTAAAATTAAAACTAAAAGAATTGTTATTTCAGAAATATTTTGAACGAATGATCTATCTTACGTAAGATCTATCTTACGTAACATGCGATTTCAATTAATGACAGCCACATTGTCGTCGTCGTTGGGGTAAGGCACGATTACAAAGAGTGCCGAAATATGCGCATAATTATTCAATCGGGACTACCCATGATATTGTCGACCTACACTTTATATATTATGCGACGCTGTCGTCTTTCTAAATGTACGGACGGAATGCGCCAAGCTCAATTTCGACGACCTCATTATCGAATTTATCATTTCATTGCTTTAACTACCCTCGTAACCGTTACTGTGAATAAATCATATCTATATATATATAAAATATCGTTTGGAGTCGATGCATTCCGATTGATGTATCTATATGACAATTTATATAAGATACGAATAATATATATTATTCTTTTTATTTTTTTCTTTATAAGTATTAATACCTTTTTAAAATACTAATTATGGTTCAGTAAATTTTGTTTCAATAATATAATACTGTAATTATATATATTATATATTTTATTTTAATAACTAATATTTAATGTGCGAGAGAAAGAGACAGTTGACATAATTTTGTATGTGATGCGATCAGGCTTTTGTAGCATATACATATAATATATCTCAATTGCAAGACTAATTGTGTAGATATTGCAAAAGAATTGTCGCATGACTCATAAAGTTTGTTGCAGTATGACTTGTTAAATAAATTCCTCGCAAGATATTTCGCTGAAGTTTGTGATAATAAAAAATAGATCTTACAAGTTTAAATGTTTAAACGTATATAATTATTTTATTGTATTTCTTATTATGAATTTACGTTGAATACATAAATTAAATGCGTGCTTTATAAATTCTAAATTATAATTTTCTTCACTATATAAAAACTCAATAGTTTCTTAGAGATTAATATCTCTAATATTTATTCATTTCAACGTGTTTATGCATGTATTTTTTAATATAATATTATTGTTATAGCTCTCGCACATTGAACTAATGACCTATAATAAAATTGCGATTCCGCAATTTCGATAATTTCAGTTTCTAATTAACGCGACCCAATTTACCTGTAACGATGGGCAACTACGATGCCTATACTTCTTAGTGGCCAGCTCCCACCAGGGTATCACATTCTGGATTCCTCGTGGTTTCACAGGATCACTAACCGCATGTTCGTATAATGGTTCTAAGATAGGTCCGTTCCCAGAGAATCTTCTAAGAGAATCAGGTTGATCCTTTGAGAGATTTCCCCTTCTCGGTAAAGTAGCGAAAACGTTAGCTTGAACTTCTGCTTCCTTAGATTCTAAAGAATTGTGTCTAGTTCTGGAAAAGAGATCTTGCCGCTGTAAGCGATTGGATCGTTCCGATTGTCCTTTAAGAATCATCTCCGTGGCGTCCATAATACAAAAAGGATCTTGTCGAATTTCTGTCAGGTCTTTAATAGTGTTTTGTTTTTGATTGACATCATTATCAATTGAGCAAGATTTCTTTAGATCAAAGTCGCCATGAGAGACCCTTTCACCATCAAGGACGTCCTCACTGGACTTGTGAAGCGGTCTTGAAGAGATTTTGGGTCTTCTCGAGGGCAATGTGTCGTATCGACGATCTTTCAAACGATTCTCTATAGATCGCACCTGCTCTGGTTTGCCTGAAATCCTCTCCAGGATTTCGTTAGAAGTTTGTTCTTTCTTCAACAATGATTTCCCTTGGTCGACTCGAGAGCGATTCCTGCGAATTGCACTGGTGACTGGTAATCTATCTTTCTGAATCAAAACTTCGTCATCTGTCGAAGATGACGAATCTTTGATCTCTAAACCTACAGATTTGCTTCTTTTCGGGATATTCTTGTCGATATTAGATTTTGATTGATTCTGTGAGTGGCTTTTTTTCAATGTTAATTCTTGAGAAATCCTGTTCCAGGCTGGATTTCGTTTCTGAGAATCGCAGACCTTCGGTAGTTCCGTCAAAGACTCACTGATTGCATATAAAGATTCAGTGGATTTGCTTGATGAGGCAGTAGTGGATCCCGTCGAATGTCTGGATGTATTCTCAATAGATGAGGATCTCGGCAAGACTTTGGGCGGAAGTTTACCTTTCGAATTGGGTCTGCGAAGGTACTTACTGGTATCTTTTTTGCATTCCTTTTCATTCTTTTCTTCAACAACTTCATCTATATCAGTGCTGATGGGCAGCATGGGCGCCATATTTCTCTTTCTCACGTAACCAAAGAAGTTCCCAGATTGATCTTGCGGTAGCAATTCGCCTTTGGCGATCCTATTGATCACTCCATAAGTTCCAGGACTCATTTTCATCACTTCGTAACTCTTATCGATCTCTGCAAGATTTCGATTAATGTCTTCGATATATTTGGCTGTAGTACGATAGAGATCGCCGCTGGGAACATAGTTTTCATCAACTATGACCAATCGATGTTCGCGTCTGGGCTTGGAGAACACTTGTGGAACTGCATAGATGGGTTGTTGATTCTTGGAAAATCTTTGTTTAGTGTGCTCCAGATCATTCTTGACAACGGACGTACTCTTTAACTTCTTGAGAAGCTCATTTTTGGTATTTCCCAAATCTCTAGCGCTTTTTTGTTTGTCATTTTCCATTTCAACGTAAGGATCATCTCTATTTTTAAAAATACAACTGTTTTTCGATTCTTTTATAGAGCGATTATTGAGATTCTCGACGTTTTCTTTGGCTTTCTTAAATACGTCGCGTCGATTGTTCTTGATATTAATAAAATTATTTTCCTGTAAAGTCGTGCCGACACAAAAGGGTTTCAGATTTGTCGGATTATTTTCCACTGGTACTGCATCATAAATTCGTCGATCGCAGTCATAACGAGCGCAGTCTTCAGACTTCCATCCATAATGATCAGTGCAAAAGTTGGTTTCAGCTTGAGGATCCCTCCTTTGCGCTTCATAATTCTTATCATTATTTTCTCTCAAACGCTGAAGATTGCTCGGCGGAGCGCTGTTTCTCGAGCTGCTCCCGTCGAGTTTATCCCGTCGGGAGAACGTCTTTAGCGTTACTTTGCGCGGCTCTTCGAAATCTCGCGACCTGATGGCACGCAGGGTGCCGTAATTCTCGATCAGTGGCTGATCCTGACCAAGATCAGCCCACCTGGGCACCTGTCGCGCATCTTCCGAAACCACGCGGAAGTTAGAGAGGCGCGGCAAAGCGTACGGGCCACCTGCTTCTTTTAACAATTCCTCGGAGTCGGAACGATAGACGGCACGCGGCCTGCCGCGCGATCTTATAGTCGCATAGCCATCATGAACGCGTCGTGAACATACATTTACGTCCATCTTCAACGAGCTGTTACAAACTTCTTTTCTTTGGCATGTAAAATCGGCAAAGATTTACATATTTTAGGGGACGATCCATATTTTAGAAGATACACATGGGTCTTGAAGAAATGAATAAAGGTAACAGTCATTGAAGAAATATTTTCTTATTTTTAAGAAATTATATTTTTTCATTTAACAGAAAAGTGAAAATGGAATCTTCTCCATATATTATTTTTCAATACAAGGGACATATGTATAATGTTTTATTTTTTATTTGAAAAAGCTTTCTTTTATATATAATATCTCAAATTTATCTTATAATAAAAATGATATAAGTTAATTTTTAATTCAGTTTCATCATATTGCTTAAATTTAATTGAAATCATATTTTCGTTACGTTAATCTCGTAGAGAAATGTTTGGGTTTGCCGTGTATATATGTATGTTTATTCTTTGAAATATACAATTTATGTCCACAATTTCCAATATCTTGCATCTTGAAGCACATCTACCAATGAAGTTTAATCACATCACTGTTGTAAAAATCACATAGAGTCCTCTTCTATCACGGATCATTTACTTGACGACCTTTACTCATGATTTCAGCCACGGATCTCTGCATGAATAATTCATTATTTGCTTCGGAATCGTTTGCCTGAATATCGATGTAAGAAGAACAGATGCAATCGGCAGATTATTTCTCTGATACGTTCACAGTTACACATCTTTTTTGTAAATTATATGGTACTTTAAAAAAAAGTAATTTCAGCAAGTAACAAAAAATTTGTTTTGTCATATTTCTCTACCGTTATTATACATTCTATGTAAAATTAAATAAAATATAATATAATATTATATTTATATTTATCATTTTTATAGTAGTTTCAAAAAACTGTTTGTTTAATATTTTTATAATCATTATGTATCTTTTATTTGTTATATTATTTTTTTCGATATTATTTCAATCCTAGCTATTTTTTTAATTTTGGAATTCTTTGAAATTTCAAAATAAAAAGATTCTCAAGAATAATCAAGATAAACGGATTGACTAATAATAGTGCTCTCTCTCAAGTTAAAAGAAAATTACATATACGAGATTATGTCTAGCAAAGCAGCAGCTGTCATAACAGCAACATTGATAACGCTTTTGGATTTCAAGAACCGATGATGTAACGTTCTGAAATTATTTAACGATTTCGGGACTCTAACTATTCTGATCGAATAGAAGAATTATTTATTTACACTAATTATATTCGTTGTAATTATATATCTGAATTATAGATCTGAATTTATCTAGACAATAAAAGTAATAAATTTCGTATTAAAGAATTAATTTTGTACTGAAAAGATTAACGGATTCTCGCTTAAGTAAGATGCTATAATAAGAATCAATGACCTAAATCGACCCGGAATCATCCAGAGCATATTGAACTTATCAGTGAATGATGAGTGTGGACCGATAAAGAGTCTTCTGGCATCATTTGAAAATGCGCATCTCTTATAATAATAATTACGACCATCTGGTGAGGAAAAGACGTAGGAGCGATACCAGGTGTCTCAATTAAACAATTGATTTTAAGATAAATGTATACGCTGACAATTATTTCCACAGAGTAGAAATTCAGAGATAATTATAACTAGAAAACTACGCAACACGGAGAAATGTTAATCGATCGACCAATTAATTAATATTACCATCGTGACTCGTGAATCTGGAATTTAAGACTTAAGAAGTTATCCATGTGGATAATTAATAATAGCTACTCGTTAATTATAGATTATGTATCCTCTAGCTATATTTCTATTTAATTATAAGGTTTATATAACGTTTGTGATAATAAAAAGATTATAAGAAAAATAAATATTACTTGTATAACAAATATCTAAAATTTTTAGGAAATATTATTAAGATAACACTTATTTTCATAATAATAATATATCTTTTTGAACTTTTCATTTAATTTAATTTAAAAAAAAAATTTAATTTAAAAGAAAAAGATAAAAATTGCATTACCGATTACGTCATATGAAGAAAAAGATTTGGAGGCAAAATCCAAATATTGAATGCATTTAAATATTGAATCCATTTTGTCGTTGATTGATGATTAACATAAAGCTCATTAGTAGTCGTCTGAATTTATTTATTTTAACTTGCCACGTACAATCCGAAGCACCATTTCGCTCGTCATCTAATCAAAGTTCATCTTGTCGTTGATTAGCATGAGGTCGTCATTCGCTTTTTCGGTCGTTAACGCGACGTAGATGCGTAGCGTAATGTAACGATGGACATTACAAGCGATTTACAACGCTTACAGACTCGCGAACGAGAAGCAGCAATAGGATGATGGATATGACAGCGCGCAAAATTGCCAATAAATGCTTTTACTGTGCGAAGAAAAACCAATTTTCCAAATCGAAATTGTTTCTCGTGTAATTATTTGTTATTTAATTACAAATGTATAAAACTATTTATTTTTATCATTAGTCCTTTCTTAGATTTTTACAAAAAAGACGATAAGAAAAAATTTGATTTATTCATTTTAAATAATAAATTAATTTTTCGTAATTAATATATAACAGATTTATAATAATTTTTAATTATAATAATTTATAATATTAAAAATAATTCAATTTTTATATATAATCAAAGTTATTCAGCATTTAATTTATATTTTGAATTGATATCTTTCTTTCTCAACAACTCTGCAATTTTTGCTATGTCGCCAATTTTTATACTAAATTGTAATTTATAATTTTTAATAACTG
>Ga0157364_1003143_pt1:0-2500 | contig 15898 bp, 5 predicted proteins | sample AttsexASBM2_FD_111476 | JGI IMG/M metagenome (GOLD analysis project Ga0157364, IMG submission 111476) | Fungus gardens microbial communities from leaf cutter ant in Ribeirão Preto, State of São Paulo, Brazil - Atta sexdens ASBM2 | ecosystem: Host-associated > Fungi > Mycelium >...
ATTTTTTTCAAATATTTAATTTAATTTATATATGTATATATATATATATATATATATATATGTATATATATATATATATATATATATATGTATATAAAATTTAAAAAACTTTTCGATATCCTGCAAAATTGAAAATTTAGAAACGTACAATTAGCAAATAATTATTTTTTCTTACAGACTTACAGATATTCGACGAATTACACTTTCTAATTGTCTTTTTTTTTATATCATGAAGAGAGAGATTACGAAATGATTGTCTTATAATTTCACAAAAAACAAAAAAGAAATAATGCAAACGCTTTAATCAACTAATAGCCGAGTAACAAGCGCACGTCGAATCGTTTTACAAGGCCGATAATTACGAGTGATTCTTTTGTGATACCTAGCTACGTCTACTCACGATACTGTTCCCGAGCCTGTCTCGGACAATCTTTCTCCACCCTTTACTGATATCCGACCTCGCTACCTTCCTCTTCCTTCTCGCGGCACCAGCGTATAATGGATCGCTTCAATTTACTCGACGGCACTCCCCTCCTCGGTGCCATGACCTCTGCGCGCCGTGCCGTGGAAAATCGAAAAATTCCGGAGGCTGCTCGCCCGAGGATGGGGGATCAGGGGGATGTTGTACGCGACTCCATCGGGGAAACGACGAGATTTCATTATAATGGAGGAAAGCCTTCCGGCAAAGTGCGAAGTCTCGCGGCAGGTCTATCCTTCAGGGACGAAAGGAATTGGCAGGAATTATGTCGGCAAGTGTCTACGGTTAAAAAGAGAGGATGGAAGTCAAGAGGCCGCGCGCGCACGCGAGTTACGTAGTTACCGGGGTTTGTTCAACCCCCGATGCATGCCGGGGGGAATTGTATAAATACGAAGATAAAATCGCCACGTCGAGAGTTAAAACCGCGTTTCGTTGAAATAAGTTTCATCCCTTTTGTCACAATATTATTTTTATTACAAGACCGCTGGTATTTTCTCATCGTAATTGAAAATATTTTATTATTTTCTTCCACTTCGATAATTAAGCGGAATCTGTCCTGTAATTTTAGATTGTATGTTTGGTTTGAAAGAGTTCGCAAATAGATTCGAACATTTTCTTGCTAAATGGAAGCTCACAGCGTTTCATGATAGGAGGCGAATAAATATGTATGAATATATTATTGCGGAAATGACTCGTGTTTATATATCTGTGAAAAATATTCGATTATACGTAGTGGAGTATTGCAAATTGTGGTGAAAATACGAAAAGACGGAGACTAGTACGCGATTCTTAATTATACTATGCAAGTGTCCATTGATTAATGCGCATTTATATCCACGCCGGGGAGAAATCGCAAATGAAGATAAAAACACGCGCATTATTAATAGTTCTCGTCGAGAAAGAACGAAAGATGAATTAATGTATTTACGCAACATGAAAAGAAAAATACGAGGGAAAGTTATATCTTTTCTGATGGACACCGATTGGAAATTCAACGTGGCAAATTAAACTGGTCGATAAAATTTTTGTTACATTAAATTAAATCCATAAGGTAATTTTTATAATATTTTTGTATTGATTTCAAATCTCTTTGCAAAAAATCTGTCTCCTTTATGAGGAGAGTAGAATTTTTCTCGTCTTGTCGAGAGGAATCAAAGTTCTGTCACATTTTGTCGTATTTATCACTTTTCTATGATAATTTGAGAGCTCCTTTATTTAGATTTGTGCATAACTTTTTTTGTCAAAGAGTGTATTTGCGTTACTTTCTAATAATCATTATGTGTTAAATTAACACAAAAATTTTTGTTTAAGATATATGAAATATGTTAAATTTAACATAAATTTTTCAAAACAATTATCACATGAATTTCTCCCATTAAAATATTTTTTTACATGATGTATGTACTTTCTCTTTCTTATTCTGGTAAAATAAATTCTTTCGAGTATAGCTTAACTCTTTATTATGGAAAATTATCGTTAGGCGAGATTCACCGTTATCGAGGAGCGACCAAGGAGATATTCGTATTCCACTCACTTTGCCTTTTTATGCGCATCGATATAAATCCTCTTACTTATGTAAGTTTACGTGTTTGCATAGCACATAGTTCGTATTATTGTTTTCTCTCTTTTTATTTATATATTTGTTATTTATGTAGATTGTTTCTTGCAATGATACTTTTCTGCAGCTAATTCGTCTCGGCTGGAAACTACTTGTATTAATTTATACTCGTTTATATGCAATTATATATGATCATTTATATGAATCGTTTATATGTGATTGTGTCATAATATAAACTTTAGAAACTCTTAAACTTAATATGAGGACAATTAAGCCGAGCACAGCACTGACGCGTTCGCACGGAATCATGTTCTTAATAATTCAGGTTTAAGTGTGTATTGCGATTTAATTTCCAACGTAACAAAGAATTCAGATGGTGCACGATTAACTTCTGTACGCGTCTTGTATAATATTCCCTTAGGAGAGCGAAATAGCTTGAATTTTATTTCGTATTGAATGACGTA
>Ga0157364_1003143_pt1:5000-15898 | contig 15898 bp, 5 predicted proteins | sample AttsexASBM2_FD_111476 | JGI IMG/M metagenome (GOLD analysis project Ga0157364, IMG submission 111476) | Fungus gardens microbial communities from leaf cutter ant in Ribeirão Preto, State of São Paulo, Brazil - Atta sexdens ASBM2 | ecosystem: Host-associated > Fungi > Mycelium >...
TTATAAAACATTTTATAACTGTGTTGTCGCAGATCGAATAAAAGTCATCTTCCTATATCGATACAGAAATAGAAGGAAAGGTCTCTGTAATGACTCGTTAACCGGATTATGCCGGTTTGTCGAATTAACTTTATTCAAATAATAATAAGAAAGTTTTGCATTTTTCCATTAATTTGAACGAAACATCGCGCGATAATGAGGCGTAAAGTCGATTCCACCATTTTATTCGCTGGAAAAGTGGAAAAGAGGAATCGGTGATACGGAGGAACGGGACTGCGTGATTTAATTTAAAACAGTCTGGAATATCGATAAATGGAAAATGATGCTTGCGGATTGGAGCGAGAAAACTCATCGTTAACCGAACGCCCAGCGAAACTTTTCGGAGATATTCGTCATCTTAACGAGGGTTTTATTGCGGATCCTGGAAATATGTTTGGAATCTGCCTCGAGTTTGCCTTGTAAATTTCACTCATATATTCGGGTCGCGGTACCATTTCGCTAATAGAAGGAATTATTACGCACGGGGTTTCCATATCGTGGCCTATTTTAGAGCCATGCGCAATTTCGTGTGTTTCTGATATGGCAAGATATCAACATTTTCCAAAGAGAATAAAATGCGCATTTATTTTAAAATCCGCATAAAAATAAGAATGATTTATTTGTATTTAATACAATTCGGGGGAGCATACATATTATTTATATATTTATATTTAATATAATTGGAGTCTACATATTATTTACACATTTGTATTTATATGTATTATTATTATATATATATTTATTTTATTATGTCTTAGACGCAATTTGTTCTATTAAGAGAAAAAAATGATTATAGTTAATATAATTTATAATTATTTTGAGTGCCAATTGTATATTATTTTGGTACAACTATAAATATAATTATTATACTATAAATATAATTATTAACATTATAATAGTAAAGTATAAAAATAAAAATCTAATCATAATTTAATTATAATTTCTAATTATAATTAAATTATGATTAGATTTTTATTTTTATAATCATTACTATTATGTTATTTTCAACGTTAATTATATTTTTTGTAAGACTATAAATATAATTGTTATTAATACTATAAGTATATAATATTATAATAATAATAACTATAAAAACGGAATCTTAATCATAATTTAACTATAATTTATAATCATGTTTAGTATCAACTATATATATTTTTAGTAGAATTGTATATATAATTATTATATTAACTATAAATATAATCATTATTGTTATTATTATTATAGCAGTATATATTATTATAGCGGTAATTAAATGGAGTTACTAACAATAACTATTTTACTACTAATTACACAATACCAAACACTTCTCTCTCAGTGTATTTTCGTTCGTATAAAGTACAATATTAATTATTCTATTTGGAAATTGTATGTGGTCCCATGTCAAACAAATTACACGCAATCGAATTCTTTAAAATCGGATTGACGGCGCACATTGCAGCCATTATGGATCGATGTAATGGTTTAACGAGAATTTTATTGCGAGCACTGTAAATTTCTCGCGTTCCAACGACGACGCCAGTATCCATCCGATCATGTCGCAGTACCTACGGGTATAACTCGCCGCTCTTCCTGCGTGAGAAATCCCGAAGAAAATTCGTGTTCCTGGCGAGCGTCGATCGTTGTGACCAATGACGCGTTCCTCGTATCTACGAATACCGTATCGGATATTTCCTGACGAGCAAACCGACCGATCAGTCGACCGGCCAACCGATCGACCGTTCTTCCTTTTTGGTATGCGAGCCCGACGCGTGTTTAACATACTTCTTCCTCCTGTGGATGGAGAAATTCCGTGATGTACAAGTATTTTAATTTCGACTCATTCGACACTCGCATTAATTACTTCCGGCTTTTAGAACAATGTAGAACGCGCGGTTTTCGCGACACAAGTGTTCGAATCGAAGTATTAAATCGCTAAAATCGTCACTTATTGTTCTTGATAATTCTCTCTTGATAATTCTTGAAACTGCAGAAAAATGCAATGAGAAATAAACTGTTTGGTATTTGCATGATAATATAATTATTATTACTAACATTATTGCAATAATATCTATAAAAATGGAACTCCTAATCATAATTATTTTATTATAAAATTATAGTCACAAATATTTTTCTCTCAGTGTGTGAAATTATTCATAATAATTTTGATAAAATTATTGAATTACAAAGGCCATAATAATCAATATTTTGATATTCATTATTGTTTGCAATATTGTTTGCAATATTGTTTCAAAGAATTCTATTTTTTTCAGGCATAAGAATATTGAATTACTGAAACTATAGAGAATGTATTATCGCGAGAAAAGAAATTCTTTATTTAAGTTCATATACGTTTTTTTTCACTCAGAAGATATTTATATATAGAGGAAAGGCCTCTATTATGAGATACCGAGTTCATTTTAAATATAAATAGGGTAAATAGGGTAAAGGATAAATGCTAGAAGTGCATAGCCAGAATTTAAAAAAATAATAGGTTATTTTGAAGGGAATTTAATAAGCTTTAAGATAACGTTATATAAAATTTAATTCAAATTCCATTTTTTTTTAAATTAAAGAAACGTAAAAAGTCGATAGTAAAACGGAAAGTATATCAGTATATTACAATTAAAAAACTTTTTAATGTTTCTAAAATACAAACAAACACAGCCAATGAAAAATAACATACGATAGATTCAGAATTAGATAAGTTATAAGTTTTTTTAAAACTAATTAGATTAAATTAGATTAAAATTAATGGCTTATAAAATTAATAAAATTATGTTAAAAGTTGAAAGAATAAAGAATTAATTTAGTAAAAGTTAAATTAAGATTAAATTAACTTAAATTTAAAAAAAAGTTAATTTTGAAAAAAATTATTTTTGAGATTAGAATGTCCTAATTTTTCTTAAAATGAGGTTACTTTAAATAACACTTATAAATATAGATTATTAGGTAAATTTAATATAAAGATTATGCGTTTCGCGGATTTTTTTTCCGTGGCCAGATCTATTCTTGGAATGCCAACGGTTTTGTAAACCTTGAAGTTCACTTCATCAGGGGCAGCCTGATACTCAGGTAAATTTAATTTTATATTCACATGTAAGTTACTTATATATAATAAGAGTCACACCATATAATATTTTATTAAAATCTTGCGAGAGAGAAAGATACATGTTTGCATTATTTCTCTTTCTTTAATCTGTATTTAATTTTCTTTAACTTCTGAAACGATTGCTCATGTATGTTTACGATTACATCGACTAGATATTTGTTACAAAAAATATACGTAAAAATTTAGAAAATGGATGGATATGCATATTATTCTACAACAATTCTTCATCTAAGGCTCATTTCATTATGTTGCTAAAATATAATGTTTATGATATCTAAAATTAGTGTGATTTAAATATAAGCGGGAATTGACAAAATCTAGTGAGTCAATAAAAACTGGCTACCGTATGGCTCTTCTTATAGATCTCTCATTATAAAATCATTGAACTGTTTCTAAATTAATTCTTTAATGTTTGACTTTAAAAGAAAAAAAATATTAGCATTAAGAGAGATAGAAAAATTTTTAATAAAAAAAAATTAATAAATTAAGTTTAGAAGCAACTAAATTAAGTTAAAAATTAATGCATTTAAAATTAACTAAGTTAAGTTAAAAGTTATTAACTTTTTAATCTTTTTTTTAACTTTTAACGTTTGAACTAATTACTACCCAACTCTGGATAGATTATATCCAACTCGTCTTCACGTAACTGGAATCAAGCATCGCAGGAATAGATGTTCATTCCGGTTGTCTTTTTTATTATTCTACAATAACATTTATACTTTAGCAATGATTTTTACTATAACATAGCAGCATGGGTTATTTCATATTATAAATTTCATATTATAAAAACCTGGTATTTTATGTTACGATTTTCATGCCTTATGATTTTACATTAAATTTAACTTCTATAATTAAACAGTTCAACATATCCCGTATTTTTCTATTAATACGACCTTACTCTATCACTACCTGAAAAATTTATTGCCAAATATTTATTTATTAAATAATAAACAAGGTTTAAAGGCTTATCTTAATGAAACTTGAAGACATCCAAATTTTAAAATCTTGTTTTACAATGACTACAGGCATAATCTAATAATGAATTTTTTATTAAATAATTTTCCAAGAGCAATAAATTCATGGTGAAACCAATAGATAGCGTTTATTAGTTTAACAGAAACGCCGCTATCTCATTAGGCGCCTATCTCGTAATAAGGAATTTTCCTCTATTTATATTATATATATATATATATATATTTATTTATTTATTTCTGCAAGAAACACAGATTTACGCACAAATTGATGTCGCAAAATCTACGTCGTTCTATCAGCAATATTTAATTAGACTTCCGTCAGTTTTCTTCTTGCCGATGGGAACGACAGCCAACTCACGAGGGCCAATTTTGTAACGCGGCCAAGGGCTGAAAAATATGTGCGAGGATTGGGGTTGACAAGGGTGCGGCCCATGGACCAGGAGTAGAAGACGAAGCTCCTCGGCCGGATAGAGCGGAACGACGGAGGAATGGGCTCGCGAAGTTAGTGCCGGCATTAAAACCACGGGAATGGACTTAACGACTCGTGGTGTGTCGGTGGCTGCGACCATTCCGTCCTCGTTTCAACCACCCCATCGTCAGAGAAGAAGGCCGAAGGGGCGCCATCTACCCTTTACTTTTTATTTTGCCCATATTTTAGCGTACCGCCTTCGCCATCTCCGTGGAAGCCTCCTGTGCGTCGTCAATGGAAAAGAAGAGTCGTGATAAGCGACGGAAGGAAGAAGGAAGAATCCTTCCTTTCAAAATTACTCTCCTTCGAGTGATCTTTCGCGAAAATTAACTTCGTCGACTGCGCGCCCCGTTGCCCGAGATCCTCCTTGAAATATCGCGTTCAACGTTATTGTCCCGTGGATGACTGCACGAAGAAAAGTATCTGTAACTATAATTGCATGGTGAAATAATTATGGTTTGGAGTTATTATTAACATTTATAGCAGCAATAACTATAAAAATGGAGCTTTTAATCATTTATTATTTTACTATGCAATTATGGAGTGAAAAGAAAGTTTGGCTATAAAATTTTGTGTATTTATCAAATTATTATTACTTAGATAGCAAATTGATGCTATTTGTCGTTATTTTGGGTAGTAATATACGTATATTAAAAAAATAAATTCTGGTATATCAGTTACTTTGAATCTTATTAAATACCAAAAAGATTGTACTAAAAGTTCTTCACTGATTAGTGAACTAAAGACTACTATTAACGACCTGGGGGAATTTATCAGTGGAAAGATGCGCAGCCATTGATGCATTTCTGAAACGATTAGGAGCTTGGCTATAACATTTTGTGTTTATAAATTTATTATTAATTTATTTACAAATATATATAAATATTTAAAAAAACTCTGTAGAGTGTATAATTACATCTTGTTATACATCAAAAGTACAGCTGCGTTCAGAATTTTCACTCAGGTACACTTTTATTCTTGTTTGGTGAACGACAAGAATAAAATGGTATCTAAGAGCTTCCAGAAATTTCTGAACGCAGCTATATATTTTATATTTAATAAAATATAACCATACACAACAGAGTTTATTTTTTTTGTAAGTATATTTTTTTTGTAATATATTTTTTTATAAGCTATTAATGATTTTATAAATACAACATTTTTGTCAACCTATAATCACAAAATATTAAATATTTTTCAGTAAAATGATGATTTGCAGCGATCATAATTTGTGACATCTCTCATTATAGATCACATTGTTTGCGGGAGTGGACTTCTCGATTAAAAATTGTGAGAATATTATACGGTTTCTCATTAATCTGAATATTTTTCAATTATAATCAATTACGATCTCGTTGGTAGCTACTACAATTTTACCTGTGGTTCTGTCGTCCGAGCATTACTTTGTTTCCATTTGAAGTGTGATTATCGTGGGACAGAGTAGAGAAAATCACGGATGAAGGACTGCGGTGCAAAATGCAAAATATAGTTCGTTATTCCTAGTATTTTCCGTTATTACTGCGGGCTGCCGCCGTCATTTATTTATTTAACACGCGTCACACGTGAACACGAGCATAATATGTTAATTAGTATTACAAACAGCATGAATTATGCTTGAATAATCACGAGAAATAGCGTTTGCATATGCTCTGTATTATCCGGAGACGAACTCTTCGGTAATAATAAATTAGTTCTCTTAAACGCGCGTCAATAACCCTATCTCCAAGCGATATCTTTTTCTCCATATATACTTCCGTCGCTTTTTTCCTCCACTTTTTTAATCCCTCGACCTATCTCCAACCAATATTGGGCGTTGGCGAATGAAGAAAAAAAAAGTATGCGATAGCAGAGGATGGCTGATAGTGGCGACGCGAGTCTTTTTTCCTTTAAGATAATAGTGATACGAACTGTTCCTTGCGACGAAGGTGGTCGCACCAAGTCCCTTTTTACCCAGACTGTCATTACTGAAGGAACGGCAAATGCAAATACGATGATCATTAGGAATTAATTAATTTTTTCCTTATCTTCCCCATCTTCAGATCTCTTCCTCGATTCCTTTTTCCCCGATAGGCGCGATATCGGTGCTACATAAAAATTATCTCCTGACTTTACATCCCAGATGTCGGAGATAGAAAGGTCATCTTCTTGTTTCATGATAACGCGATAAAAAAGCTGTTGATTGGATTACTGTAATTGCTTTTTATTGAATGATGATTATTATCAATCACATCATATCATTTATGGTCGGAAATTTGGTATCTTTGTCAGATAGAAATAAGTTTGGAATAATCGTTTATGATTGCGCGATTCTTGATAAAATATTTTTATATAATTATGTACAAAATATGTCCATATGTTTTCTTGTTCTGGTATAATATCTATTCAAGAAAAATAATATAAAGAAAAGAAATAGAAAATAATTAAATAGATAATTTTTAAGAATTAATTGTTTCTTTTAAATAAAATTAGTAATTATTTATTACAGGGGATCCAGCCCCGATGACCTTGACATATATTGTCAAAGTTATGATCCTGATTAATTTTGCCTTAATAACTGGATAGCGATCTCTTAGTTTTTGAAATATTTAAAATTATATATTTATAATTATAGTTAATATAAATATTTATAATTATAGTTAAACTATAATTTTAGTATCATGCGTCTATATGACTTGCGTCTATATGTCTTCTACACGAAGCGAGGTCCACTTCAATTTTTATGTTTTCAATCAGGGAATGAAAGAATTATTATATATATATATATATATATATATATTGCGTTACTTCTTATAATAATTTGGTTAAGATTGCGCTAAAGTTGGAAAGTCACTTTGAAAGTACACTTGCATCATTACGCGCTTTCTGAAAAAAAAAAAATTTGCAACGAGTAACGAGTGATATTATTTCAGTTTAAAAAGTAACGAGTTACAAATTCCGAGTTCATTTTTTTAATAATGACTGACTTTTCCAACTAGTTATGAGTAACGATCGAGTAATTTTTCAATCCTGATGTTACATACACAGTCATAAAAAAATTTGTCCCAAATCGTTATTATAATAGAATAGCGATAAGGAAAGTAACAAGTAACTTGTAATTTCTATTTTCTGCTAGGTTCCTTCAATATTCAGTAATTCTTAATGACAGTGTCGGTATCGTTACATTGTGTTTGTTCATTTTATATATATATATATATATATATATATATATATAAAGAAATATATATATATATATATATAAAGAGTGCGAACAGACAATGATATCAAATTGTCATTAGTGATAGAATCAGGATATTGTATTGTCGGCAATCGGATAAAATGTCATATTCGTGAAATATCCGCCGATTTTTGCTATTTACTCGATCATAAAAATTAGCAATTATTAAATCTAAAAAGAAGATATTTAATTTGCGATACGAAGAAGCGTGTGCATGCAGATATGATAGCCCTTTCGGGCTACGAAGACACAGGATCCAGATCGCACCTGCATGATCTCTGTGACAGACGGCAGGATTGTCAAATTGTGCTACTTTTCGCAATATGGATTACTCAAGAAGTACGTTTGCAATGAAAAATGGCTTCTATGCGACTAGTCATAAATTGGTTACCGTTGCTCAATTTGTGACCAGTCTCATAGAAGCCATTTTTCATTGCTTTGTTTGTTGAGTAATCCAAATTGTGGAAAGTAATCCAATTAGATGATCAAAAAAGATCACATCAATGTACAGATCACGGAAATGTGGTCTGAATCCTGCGTTCTCCTGGCTAGGGAGATCGAGATCTGCATGCGTGACTTCTTCGTAAATTAATTCACTTCCCTCTAGATGTAATAATTGTTGGAGTTAGTAAGTAACGAGAATCAACGATTAACTCAAGCGGAAATTTATATACATATTTTAATTTACGAGTATGTACATATCTTCGTGATTGCGTCAGATTTATCTTTAGATTATAACTCTTCGAATTTAGTTCTCAAAAAGAAAAACGATATTAAAAATTGATAATGCTTATCAAGATTCAGAAATTATCGTTATCTAATTTTTCTTCAACTTCTTAATAATTTAACGATATGAAATAGTGATATAAGTAGTGAAAAAATTTATCGTCCAATATTGGACTGACAAGAATTTTCTTAAAATCTATTCAAGGTTCTCAGGCGTGTGACTAATGTTGTCAACGTTTCCGCCATGCAAAGTGTCAAAGCAGTGTAGAATCTGTGAGGGGTGTTCCTTTTTTTTGTGAGATGTCACATTTTTGTCTCGCGCGATGTAGTTAAATGGCATTTGCTGAACGAGAAGAGCTAACCGAAGCAATGTGAATGCGTGACAGTTAAGAGAACGAGAAGATCTCTTATGGCGAGAAAGAACATTCTGCTTTCTTTACATGAGTCTCGGTTCTCTTTAGCGCGTATCAATTTCATTCGATTCCCATGTTTTCTTAGCCATTGCTGTTCCATTGTTTCATTCCGACGAGACTATATGACGACAAATATTAATATCGACACTTGATACATAGCGCGGCGATTTCGGACATCGGCTACGTGCCTCACATGTATTGAGTGATCCTTTAATATTCCATCAACGTTGCCACCACCATATGCGAATTCGACTGGCGTTCGGCCGAAATTTCGTTGAAAAGTGTCCGCGATAAACGCCGAACGGCGTTTCGGTTTTGATCGTGCACTGCCGAAATGCTCAACGTTTTCCTAACATTTATTTTTTAGATATATCTCTTTTTTTTGTTTGAACATATCTAAATAAATGTAAGTTAAATTTAAAGAAAACAAAGAAAGAATTATTTTATAGAAATATCTAGAAATTTTTAACTACATACAGATTTGAAAATACCATAATTTAGACCATCAAAATAATTATATAGGACGCTCAAATTAATAATTAGAATTTAAAAAATTAAAAAATTTTTTTAGCATCATTATCAATGCTTATAAGTATTTTATATAATTATATTCTAATCTAGCTAAGTTTTTAGATATTTTAGCAAACTCTTTTTTTTCGTGAATGTTATGCATAATTCATATAAGAGTTTGAAAAGATAAATAATTGATAAGTTATATTGAATATTGATTATAAAGTTTCTATTATAAAAAAAATTATTTAATAGTCAGAGAAAAAAATGTGTTAATTTTCTAAATTTCTGAAAATATTCTTTTGACATTTGCTTGTCTTTATCAAGAACAAAGATTGCGTATCAAATTTTTAAATAAAGTTGGAAGACTCCCATAAGTTTGACCGACATTTCAACACGGAAAAGGTAGTCTTAATAAAAGGATAAAGGCTGGAGCGGAGGAGAAGACGCGAAATGAAATTCAGGACGCCGTGGACGTTCCGGAATATAAATATACTCGACGCGAGCTCCTGGATAATACATATATTATGACAGGTCCCGGCGCGCGTTCCTGGTATAAATCAAGATCCCGTTACTCTCGTGAGAGAAAAGCCGGACGAATAGTGGCGGGGAAGAGAGAAGAACTCTCTGCTGCCAGGCGAAAACGCTATCCCTCTTGGAGTTCGCGGGGTAGATAATGACATCTCGACGAAAAGCACACGCGTACGAATTGTCAGCCGAAGAATGAACTTTCCAAGTGCTGGAAAATCAAAGCGATTGTCCATGGCTTCGATCTTTTCAAGCGGCCGTTTCAGAATGAAAATTTAACGAACACACATCAATTGTATCTTTAGTTAGTATATTGTTTAACAGAAAATGATTTTTTTCGGACACTGAAACAAGACTAGTCATTTTATAGTTATATTTTTTGGATGCTCATATATACACACACACGAATTTATTTTTCAAATTACAATACCACGTCACAATTTTTAGAGCAAAAAGGGCTATTTTTATATATTTTATCATATTATAATTATATGTGACATACTGAAGAAGTTTTATTGTAATCAAAATTAAATATGTTGTTAGGACTTTCAGCCCTTAAAAAGATTTTTTAGTATCAGTTATGATTAAAAAGATCATGGTTAAATATGCGGTCTATTAAGAAAAATCTGTGAATTAAACGATTTATCAAATAGCTTTCAATTATATTTATTTGAACTTATTTTTTAGATCGCTGAATATAAATCTAATATCAAAATTGACAAATTCAAAACAGATTTAACACAACAGGTATCAAAACTTGAAAAATATTCAAATTGTTGCAAAAATTTATGTATAGAAATCTTTCATGATTTTGAAAATGTCAATTTTCGCAATTCAGATTTATATTCAATGATCTAAAAATAATAAATTAGAATATTAAAAAATGTAAATTAAAACTAAAGAGACGATTTTAGAACGAATCATAAATTAATAA
>Ga0157364_1003144_pt1 | contig 15896 bp, 9 predicted proteins | sample AttsexASBM2_FD_111476 | JGI IMG/M metagenome (GOLD analysis project Ga0157364, IMG submission 111476) | Fungus gardens microbial communities from leaf cutter ant in Ribeirão Preto, State of São Paulo, Brazil - Atta sexdens ASBM2 | ecosystem: Host-associated > Fungi > Mycelium > Unclassified ...
TATATCGCGAGAGAGAGAAAAAGAGAAATGCGCGAGAGAGAGAGAGAGCCCCTCTCTCTCTCTCTCTCTCTCTCTCTCTCTCTCTCTCTCTCTCTCTCTCTCTCTCTCTCTCTCCGCGACAGTCTCGGCGGAATACACGTACGGTTCGTGGTACGAGTGGAGATCCGGTCCACTCACCGCTCGTCGTCTCGTTGACAAATGTCTCGAGCATCCCCTGGGCATCTCCTCCTTCTCTTGGCTTAGGTTCACTATCATCCCTTAACTCGCACTATCGAGCCACTCTCGAGTGAGCCTTGCGGAACGTTAATCCAAAGGAACGAGTCACCCCTCGTATGACACACGAAGACCATTCAATTACCCGATGACGAACATCGTCGCCTGTCAGTTTGTAAATTACTTGCATTATTGTCGAAATAATTAAGCACTATTTTACAAAAAAAAAAACGTTATTTATCTATTGTTATATAAATAAAATATTGTTTATTCGCATAAACTATTATAAATTCTTTCATATTTTTTTATGCGCGTATTTGCACACATAAATTAAAAATTTATTTAAAATTTTCCTTATATTGTTTATTTCACGTAAGTTGTTATTGTTTGCGATGATATTTATCAGTAACTAGGCCATAAAAAAATTATTATTCGCAAGCGTCTCGAATATTTTCCATTTTTCTTATCTGTCACGTATCACGGTGTCTCCGATTAATCCGTCACTTTGCAAAATACGTGTGCAAAGCGATCGGCTATCTAATTAATTTTCGACGACTCCATTTCTGGTATCGTAATTCTATTTTGCGACACTGGCGTGATATTTCCGTGTATTATTGTCGGGAGCGTCGTCGAAAATACGTGTCGGATAATTAATTTTTATCCAACCGTGATTGTAAGTGAAGTGATTTAATTATGTTATTAAACGTATGTCAGTTGACTGTAAGTAGGAAAATTGCAGCGAAAATATCGACGCGGATAAATTGGCAAGTGGAGACAATGCGGATAAGATATAAGTAAATAGTCGACATTCCCAATAAAAGTATTTCTATTCTCGACCCGCGTCAAACGATCAAATATAATTTCGTAATGACATATCCATTTCTTTTTCAAAGATTATTCAATTACTTAGTAATAACATCGCCTTTTGTAAAATGTCGCCATAAGAGAATTAATTCTTAAATGATCTTATTTCTGTTAAATCTCAATTCTTTAAATGTAATTGGTTCAGAGGTATTTTATCAATTTCTTCTCTAAGTTTAATTAATTACGTCACTCGTACGCGGAGACATTTCCTACCTCAATACTCAAATAGAACCTTCCGCCTGTGTCTCTCACTTTTCATGAACCCAAACGGGAGTTTACGTATTCATGCCCACGCGACATGTCGGGGAAAACGACGTAGAAAGTGTACGAGCGAGGGAAAAAGGGACATGGATAATGGTAAAGCTATGGAAAGAAGAGAAAAAAACGAGAAGGAGAACCTCTTGTAGGATGAAGGGATGGAAAAGTTTACAGCCCGTGTCCGAGAGATTCGTGCCGGGGCAGTCGATAAAAAATGTTTCTCGCGCTGAGATAATAAAAGTGCGAATAAGCGACAGGCGGCAGGGAGCGAGGAAAGGAGATGTATGATGCAAGGAGACCAGTGAGGGTGGTGATCGAGAGTGGGTGGAGTGCAGGAAAAGGGTCGAACGTGGCGGATGTTTGAAATATTCCCCCGTCCGACTCGAGGCTCGCGATGGGAAATCTTTATTGATTCGTACCCGTCGACTGTGGCGCGTATATGGCTCCGGGTCAATATGATTTCTCTGCTTGGCTCTTCGCGTCGGCTGCTCACATGTTTTGTATACTTCGTGAGCACATATATACACGTATAGGCAATCTCTTATACTACTGCGGCTGTGCCGCACGTTTGATATTATTTGTAGAAAATCATGAGATATTCTTCAGGAAAAACTTGTTCTGTATAAGTATTATTAATAAATTATAAATATCGCGATTTGTTATAACAATAATACAAATCAAAAAATAAAATTTTTCAAAAAATAAATTTTAATATTTTTTAAATATTTTTAAATATTTGGAAATCATTAAAATTTTGTGATATTAATTTTAAAATATAATTTTAATGTAATAACTGATTATCGAGGAATAAAAATATATATTCTTTCTTTTTTCTTTAAGTTTTCCATTCTTCTTCTGCAAGCAATTAAAAAATTTTAATTGTTGCAGCAAATGAATGATATTATATAATTCTTATTGTTTGAAATATAAATAAACCATAGATATTTGTTAATTCCTTAAGTGACAAAAAATTTTTTAAAAGTTTAACTGTATTGCTTTTTTAATTATATTTTTTTCTGATTTTGTAAATTGGAATGATTCTTGTTAATGAAATAGAATTATCGATACGATACGATATTATTATTCGAGAATAATTCCTGAATACAAGGTACTTGCGTCGAGGTATAATCAATCCTGGATATTACATGTCTCTTACGCGGCACTACAGATAGCAAATGAGCCAAGTGGATCAATCAACTGTTTGCCAAATGATAGCTTCAAAGCTCGTTACGGCCCTCTCGTGTACGTATATGTATGTACATCATCAACGAGCGAAATCTTGGTTCAGGTTTACTGCGGCGGCTAAGGAAGCTTCTCAAATGTTTGTACCCGCCAATGTACGTCATCAACGCGTTACGTTTACGCAACACCGCAGTGTCGGCCGCTTAGGTGTGTGTACATCCATCGGTGGTTGGCTAAGCACAGGTGAAGACAAGGGAAATGTAGGGATATATTGCTTGACGCTGGTTATACGACAGCGTTAAGTTGCTTGATAGGGGACGTAATGATGGAAAACACATGTGGCAACTGCGGCAACTCTGCATTTCGGTCCCCTTCTTTAAAGTGTCAACGGAAAAATCGGCCATCCATCTCAATCTTTTTCGCGAACTTCGCGAATACATATGCATCACTTTGATACCTCCATTTAGAATTTCATTAATGCATTCCTTGTCCTTCTTATTCCAATCCTGAACTAATAATTAGTGACCATGTTTACAGTAGTAAGTTCTTCGCCTGCTTGATTATTTTCTTAGACATTAGGTAATCAAAAGCGTTGTCTCTCTTCTGAAGTAAAGTTATCCCTGTGCGACATTATCCCATTTGACGCACTCAGCCATAATGGCAGGGCAACTGGATAAAGTTCGACAATCTGGCAAAGTCGCAAGCGGGGTGGCGAGCATTTAAGGATAACGCGTACAAATCTCGCCAGCTCGGTGCGAAAGGTGGATTCTGGGCGTGTCTCCATCTGGCGACTCGGCGCCTATTAATTAATCGACGCGCAGCCGAGACTAACTGCAAGTTAATAAGCAAATTGCCACGCAATAAAGTTAGTGCCAAGTAGTGGAGTAAAGGGAATATATAGGGATAGGAAGTGGAAGCGGGCACAAGTCAGCGCGAATCGGCGCCCTCGCTCCGTTATAACAGTTACACCCTCTGCGGGGCCACAGATGCGGCTTGCTATTCGCGCGAATCTCCCTTCATTTCAATGCCTTACAGTACCCCATATAATTTAACGTCATTCATCCGACTCGCTTATTGAAACACTCGTATTAAAATCTGGTAAAAATGCCGCTTGCACCAGTCAAAAGCTATACGCAAAATTACGTTTCTAAAGTTTAATTATACGACGATTATTGCGAAGGGACAGACTTAAGAAAAATGCTGTCGCTTCATAAGAAATCAGTAATTTTTATGATCTTAAAACATACCATTAAGTAAAATCGATTCGCGCAAACGTTCGCGAAAAACCGATCGCAAATGTCTAAAGGCCGTCGTTTTAGTATCGCTTACAATAGCGCGTAAGTATGTCGGCCGGATGGGGAACACAAATAAATCCATCTGACGACCAATGAGAATATTCTATCAATCAGGCGGCTCTCTCGCAGCCGCGTTTAATTAACACGGAATCGCACTCTCGTTGCCGGCAACGAGACTGACAATGTGTTTGAGCCGAACGAGTGTCGAATAAAATTATCGCTCGACTCGACATCCACACTCTTTGCTCCTCTCGTTGGGGTATGGCTGGCAATAACGATAATAATACTTCATGCAAATCCTTTAATATCCGTTGATGAAGCTACCTCGGCGTCCCCCCATTCCGGGCTTCACGACACCCTCGGGGATGTTAGACGCGGCATCGCTCTTCCCTGGACATGCCCACCCGTCCTTCGATTCAGTGCAGTTGACACTCTGAGAAATGACATGCTTCATTATTATAATATCGTCGCGGCACGAGAGACGCGTATGCGTATTGGTGCGCGTCTCAACGATTTCATTATATTCATGCACACGCACCGGCGCCATTTGTCCCCGGCCGCGAAATGCAAAGTGTCTGAGACAAACTGTGAGGGATCGAGGCCCAAGCATATGTACGTATATCGAAGCGTAATTTATCTGGAATGTCGTCCCGCCCGTCCTTATCATCCATCATTGTGTTACAGCTCAGATGTCATATTAGCAACTTGAAGATCATTTAATCATTACAAGTGGTAAAAGAACACCGTATATTTGAATATTATACGATATAAAAATCGCAACATAAATTCGCCGAAAAGATTATATAAAAATATTAGAAAATACCGTTGTAAAAGTATCGCGGGGACAAGCTAAAGTTTTTTCCCTCTTGCCGCTTGGTATACTCTTGTAGCCTACCAACGAGGGAATATGAGAGGCGAAGCGAGAGGGACGGATAGAGCCTCCCACGAAGTTCCCCTGATTCGCTGGCGTAGACTCTCGTAAAGCTTAAATAAAGATAACCGAGGCTTAGGGTTGATATCATGCTGAGGGGGCGTTACGGCTGGTTGAGTCAACGAAATCAATTTATTCTCCCCTCCCCACCCATGAGCCACCATCCCTCCTCGGCCCTCCTTCGGAATCTCCTGTCTCGACAAGGCGGTAGAAGACAGGGAAAAAGAGGGTGTGTATCGTACACGCACACGCACCACGCCATACGCACAGAACCACCTTCGCTACTATACACATGGACATTTGTGGAAACGTAGAACGGGGTTGAAGTGCGATCGTGCGGAGAGACTCATCTGGTTTAATGGTGAGTTTATTTGGGTCGATTCCCCACCTTTTAATCAACAGGATTGCCGCTCAGACCGCCTACCGACACGGCCACGGACGACTACCGTGTAGGCCCACATTCTCTGCCTCACCACGTAAAATCATCCCCGTGAAGCCATCCCCTTACCGCGATTCCACTCTCTGCCTCTCGAGTGAACGTCTCCCTCTTTCCCGCACACTCCCGTTTCGCCCTCCCACGTGCTGGAAAAGACGAGCTTGTGGCTGTTGGTTGGCGAGCTTTCGAAACCGCGGGGACGGTTATTACCACCGGCTAATCCCGGAGCTCGTTGCCTTCGTCCATTCTCTCTTCACTTCTCCTTCGTTCTTTCTGTTCTCTCCTACGACGCCTCTCTGTCGAATAAACGTCCGCAGTTAAATGAAATAAAATAACTCTTCGTCGTTCAAGCAACGATCCAATAGGTACTTAAGACAAAGTTAGCTGAGAAAGAAATTATCTAGGGTAACGTTATATATACAATGTATATACACTGTATAAAAGCTTTATATATGCGCATTTAGAATACGAGTATCATAAATACTATTATCAACAACGCAATGATATGCAAAGTCCCAAAAACGCTTCCGGCTCTAAACTCAATCTGTCGGTGGCACGAAAAATAAAATGAAAATTTCATGTTTTTCCACGAACGATCGAAGGTAGTCTGTTCACCGCGGTAATCCCTAGCCATAAAGGGTCAGTGTAGAGAAAGAAGGTAGCTAACGCGTTACAGGAGAAAGAATCCAATATGGACGTTGGTCAATCCGATTTCACGGACCCTCCACTATCCGTCAAATATGTTATTAGATCCCCTCCTACGTAATATCAGCGACTACCAAAATCCCGGTTAATGTCCGCAGGTCTGTGATCCAAACACGATGCTTGAGCCAAACGGAAAATCCTTGAAGAAAAAAAAAAATAATCGTCATCGAGACAGTCTTTCTGACATAAGTCCAGCAAACATCGTCAGTGTCATTAATGTTATACGTTCATCATGAGGGACGTGCTCTATTATTTAAAGCATGAAGTGGAAACCGAGATAAGATGTATCGCTGAATAAATGTTGGTGCTGATGTTAACCTTCGTGGACCGTTTCCTGACCGTCACTTATTTCATCTACTATATCTTCCCTTCGACATGTCCAGCCGACGGCATATTCGCGAGTACAAATCAAATTTTAAATCATACAGAAATATATTTTTAAGAAAATATGCAGATAAAAAGTCCATATCATATTTAATATAACAGAAATATTCATGGAATTCATTGATATTAACGGGATTGAAGAAAAATGGCAACCGATAGCCACGTTGCAGTTGCAGGTTCGCAACTCTTCTTTCGTTTCTCGTGCTAACTCGATCCTATAAATCGTACGTTCAACGAGTAGTAACGCCCAACTCGTTTTGGTCTGGTCACAATCGGAACAATGACGCGGAGAATGTACCCTACCGGCAAGGCAGAAATATGGCGGTCCTCCTGCTCGATTCAGTTCGTCGGCTAGTCGAGAGATAGGAGAGTAAGAGGAAACGTGGAGGATGATCAGACGTAGAGAGAAAGAGAACAATGTCATACAGCGTGCGATGAAAAAGAGAGAAACAGTTAGACACGAGGTGAACGAGGAGGAGGAGGAGGGAAGGTGGAGGAGGAAGTCGCGGACTCCACCTTCTTAATTCAGGGAGAGGCGATAAAAATGACAGAGCCACTGCTCGCCTGCGCTGACTTATATCCATTTACTACACAACGGGTGCCTGACAAAAAATAAGAATGGAATAAATAATAGCTTGCTCCTCATTCAAAGGATAACAAATGCGTCTCTGAAAAGGTTCCGGCTGACAATGGAGTGGAGAGTCGCTTACACACGGTCGCGCCCTGTCTCGCGTGTCGACTCTTCTCGCTCTCTCGTATCTTCCTCCTAGAGTCGTAAAGAATGCTCGCGGTTGTGTAACGAGAGTGTCCGCGACGTAGAGTTCCCCGCCTTGCTTAATGTTCGACCTCTGTGCTGGACAAAATGACAAATTATATTGCAGAATATGTTACTTCGAAAGTGAACCAAATTTCGAAAATAACGTTGAAATCGGCGTACCACGTACGATTTTGTAATGTAATATGATCGTGGATAAAGGAAAATACAAGAGATCGAAATCGCTTAGAAGAAGTTTCGTGCCCCTTTTTGTTCAATAGCAATGAGAAGAAAATGATTTGTCGTCCATTCGTTCCGGCTGTCATCGAGGCTTATGACACGTTCCCATCGTATACACGCAGGAAACGTGCGGAATGTCGGAATACGGGTGCAAAAGAAAAGCAGTTGAGCCAATAGGGGTAACAATGCAGATCCTGATGCGATCCGCGTGCATCGCAGGTCTGGTTCTGTATATCGTAGTCTACGAAAGGAACATCAGGACGAACGACAGGAGCGACGTGTCGACTTATATCTCGCTGTGTATAGAGTAGCCGTAAAGCGACTAAATCCGCGTCACTGGGAATAGCGACGTGAATAATGAAAGGGGAACGCGGGCGAGCAACGGGGAATCACGGTGGCACAATTCGGCGTGTATAGCGAAATGCACAAGGGTAGAGAAAGGACCCCTTTTCCCATTCTAGAGGGGGGGAGTTAAGGTGGGCTCGCGCGGCACAATACGAGCAGCCGCGGTCCGTTGTTGCGCGCTGGGCCTAATCCGATTAGAGCATGCACCAAAAAGAGCAAACGCCCAAATCGCATTTATATTAGCTTCGTGAATGAGTCGTAAATATTTATGTTGCAGAGGCCCGTGGAAGAGCGGGCACCGCTAATCGGTTCAAGGATGTCGTCAACAATTGAATTGAATTTTTTCGGGCAAACTTTTGCGAAGCAGAAGTCGCGAGAAGTCTCTTGAAATTCCGGCCTGAAATAAATCGACACAAAATGTTTTTTTTTTCGTTAACTCTTGTAGATTTACATTTTCTACGTGAATTTACATTTTGTAAATTTCGTAATCTTAGACAATTGTAAATCGTTTTGATCACTTTTCAGAAAGTTAACTGGAAAATTTGTGACGGTGATTAAATTCGCGCGGACGGAATTTATCAGCGTAAAAAAAATGCCAACACCTCCGGCAAAGTATTGAAGAGCCCCTCTCTAATTATTCGGCATCGGTGAGTCTTTAGTTCGTGGGGCGCATCAATCACCAGCGCCTTGTCAGATGATCGTGCAATTCCTGTCCGAATCGCGCGCGCCGTCGCGCTTGAACGGAGGACAAAATTTCTTCTTTCGCTCCTCGGGTCGCGGCTGCAAATGAGTTTATAAAGGCAATATCTCCGTTCGCGGTGTAGTTCGTCGAACCGCCGTCGCTGCTATCGCCATCATTGTCATCGTTGTCGACGTCTACGTCGCCAATTCCTCTTTCCCGCGCGCGCGGCGCTAATAATAAAGTTTCCTCGGGTGGTTCGACAACGCGTAGACAGATTTTTAAATTTCCCGTCACAAGGAAGAATCACCTCCTACTCGCTTGCTCTGCCTTTTTTCCCTTTCACCCTTTCTTTCTCCTTTCACCGCTTCTCCTGCTGTCTTCTTCTTTTCGCTTACTACCCCCGGCTAGATTCTCGATATAACCACTGGAGGCGACGAAGTAGCGGGGTGAGTCCTCCCCCAAGACCGAGGGAAAAATTAATAAAGTTGAGGAACAAAGTAAGTTGGATGGCGTAATGCTGCTGCTGCCAGGAGAGAAGTGGGAGAAGGCTGGCGCAAAGAGAGGGCGGAAGGCTTCCAAGGGTGGACTTTATTATAACGGAGTGTCGACTCTTTTATGCTTCCTCCGCCACCTCTCGCTTCCTCTTCTTCTTTTACCTCTTCTTCCTCCTCTGCTCTTTTTTACTTCTCGCCTTAGCTGTTATCTCGTCGCGTTGCAAGTACTGATATACACGTGGTAGTTTTACTTAGCTTCGGCAAAGCAACATTGTATATTCCCCGTCGTAGTTTTCCTTCCTTACTTTCATCGTTATCTTGTATGCTACGGTTTCATGTTTGTTCGTTCAATACACGGTGAAAAAATTAAAATGTAGCTGCGAGATGATTTTATATGTTTTATCTTGAGCATAGAATTTTTGTGTTATTAATTTCTAATCAGATGTTTTTTATCTGTAATAATTATTTATAGTGTAATGAATTTGATTTATACTTGATGTAGAAATTAATTGAAGTAAGATGGATATGAGAAGAGATGAAAAATCAATCGTATCCACAACTCGCAAAGAACCATCGCTTACTCAAAGGTTGCATCAACGCTTCGATATCCAATAGACGATGTTCAATGCAATTGGGAGAAAAAAAAAGAAAGGCAGAGAAAGATGCGAAAGGCAAAGAAAGAAAAAAATAATAAAAATGTAAGGAACGAAGGGAGAAGAAAACAATTCGAGGGAGAGAACGTGCGAAGGGGATGAAGGTAGAAAATAGCAAATGGAGAGGGATGGACACGAGTAGAGCGAGAAAGAGAGGATGATCACTCGCGCAACGGTTGATGGACAGCGGCGCCAATTTGACGGTCGGAGGCTCTGGCCACGTGGGGCTCTTTTTTTGGTGGCGATGGCCGATCCTCCCCCACAAACGACTGCCAAGAGCCGCTGAATATTGCATCGGCTGTTTGAAAGGGCTGCTGCAGAGCGTACTGTAGAGAGAAAAAGAGAGAGGTAGATATGAGAGGCGGTGGCTACAGGGAGAGGAGAGTAGGATGGGAAACTAGGGGGGAACGAGTAACTGAGAGAGAAAGAGAAAAAGAGCACAGAATGAGTGAATCGGGTGATGGCTAGAGGGTCAGGGTGTAGCGTTGGGTGGCGTCACACGCTCTACCTATACCACCTTGCACCACCTGCTCACCTCCACGGGCTTTCGTTTCCATCACGGCTCGTCGCTGCATATCACACGTCGGTCAAACGCCACTCTGTGCTAGCAATGAAATCGCTATACGTTCGCGCACGTACGCGTTAAGTGTGTGTGCGCGCGCGCATGTACGCGTTCGTGCGCGTGTATTGCGTATGTGTACGCGAATGTGCGCGAAGTACTGGGGAGCCTCTATATCCACGGTGTGCATACGAATTATTTATTCCGCCAGGGCGTCGCTTACCGCTCCGACGGTTACTGGCCGATCATCCGGCCGATTTTCGGCACGGATGACCGTATATGGACCTTTGTTTTGTGCCAATTTTTCTTTTTCTCTGTTTTTTTTTACATTTTCCGTTTCCCTCCGTTTCTGTCTTTCTCACCCACACTACAGAGAGTCGCGACTACGCACGTATTTGGTTGCTCGCAAACATTTCCATTAGAGATATCGGTATTTTAGACATCGTATAAAATAAAGCAAGATTGTCGATTGAGAAACTAACGAATTCATTTCGGATTTTAGGAACAAATATTTACACTAATGTTAAATCTTTGTCCTTTCATTTCTTTGCAGACTTGTAAAGTAATGTTAAAAGCAATGTGAAGTGGGGGATTCTTAAGAATCGAGGGGCACTCGTAGCCATGAAAAGAAGATGAGGCGCGAAAAAATTAAACGTCAAACTCTGTGAGGGTTCGCGTCCCTTCAAAAGGCATCACCGGTGAGATGGCATAATCGCAGTTAGGCTCAATTCATTAAGGAATTTAAAGGGTGGCGGAAAACGACAGAGTGAACCCTTAATGGTTTTCCCAATTACGAGCCGGAGTCACTGGATGGTGCAGGCCTCAAAGCTGGCCTAGTCATCCGTAATAAAATAAATTAGGAGAAGAACGGGACGGAATAGTGCAATTATTGGCTTGCCAAGCTTTGCTCGCAAACTAGATATAATGCTTCAGCACCCCCCGCCGTGCCTTCGACCACAACGACTTAGCTCACAATAGCTGAATTGATCTATTTATAATAACGTTCACTATACATTGTTTTTCATTTTCGTATCGTGAAAATCCCCTCAGTTTTTTATCAGGCAAACTCACAAAAAATAACAATTTAAAATTAATCTATATAAATTGATTCTAGCTTCTAAATAAATTATTAACGAAGAAAATAATCATGATAATTTGTTACAAAATTAGAAAAAAAGATTACATTCAAAAGCGTGTAATATTTATAATTACAGTATGCATGGAAAGAATGGTTTTACTGAAGTATTTAAAAATTTAGCTAGATAGAACTGAAAATAATTTTATTGGACTACTAATGAAATAATTATGAAGAACGTTTAAACGTTGATGACAATGATGCAAAAAGTTTTAACATTCTAGAAATTAATTTAAGCGTTCTATTTAAATTATTTTGATGACCCAAAATTATTTTCAGATCTGTATCTATTTAGCTAAATATTTAGATACTTTAGTAAAACTGTTCTTTCCGCATATTTTCAAATACAAATCTACATTTTCTATAAAGAATCTTATTTTCTTCTTGTCTCACCTAAACTCAATCGTTGAGTTATGCGGACTCGCGTTCTCATCGATAGCCGACAAAAACGCACTAAGCAATCCGGTCGCGTACAACTTGAACCAATCCCGCGAGGCGGAACAACGACGACGAATGAGAAGAGAAGCCATTATTAGCGGAAAAGTAAGATCAGGATGCGGGTGGCGTCGTGACGCCTAATGAACCCATCAGCTTGGCGCGTGCCCTCCGCACATAGTTGTGATTAGACTGGGCATTCCGAGACCGTGCCGCGTACGAAACTTATCCCGACTGTGCGACTAGTTCGAGAACCTCACTCGAGTTTCAATTATACCGAAGATTCTCCCGACAGTGTCGTTACTCTGTAAGGATAATAATCGTACGTAAGGTCCGAATAGAGGGGAATGCGACCGGGAGAAAATTAAACATATGTAGATTGATGCGCATTTCTACACCAATGTAGATTAACTTCAATTTCGATTTAACTTATTTTTTATTTTCTTCTAAGAATTAGAAAAAAAAGTAAAGAGTAAATTTAACCGAGATTGAAATTAATCTACATGATACAAATGGGCTTAAATCATAATACAGGGCGCTTAACTTAACGTTGAATTATGTCGTGTTTGCAAAAACGTAATCTGTACTTTACACGTATAATATCTCTACAAAGATATCATTATTCATGCGTCATTATTCGTGGTCGATCCCTGACGATTTTACAGGGGATACAATGATTTGACACATTAATGCGTGCTAGTCGCTATTCAACGTTAGCAAGTTGTTTCCAAATATTGACAACTCGAACAACTTTCTTACTATTTTGTCGAAACGATACGTTCAACGTGTGAATGCGTAACACAACCGTCTTTACCTCAGAGAGTGAAGCCATAGGGAGCAACAAGAGTCATTCGAAACGTGTTTTCACGAATGACCGTGTAATGACGAATAATGGGACCCTCCTGGACGGCCAGCTTGACATTTCTACGCCGCATGATGCACGAGAAAAGCGATGTGGAATGACTGATGATCGTCTTAAGGTTTCTTGAGACGGGTTCGAGAAAAAGAGAGAGAGAGAGAGAGAGAGAGAGAGAGAGAGAAAGAGAGCGATACATAGGAACAGGTAGCCCCTGGCAAGCTAGCCTGCGGAAGTCACACTGAGTACTGAATGGAGAGAGTCTTCGTATTTTTGGGACGTGGACGTTTTTCGTCTTTTTTTTCATTCGTCTCGTTCGCCCTGTCGTTCCTCTCTTTCGTCCCTCTCACCGTAGTTTGGACAGAAAGACAGTGCAGCTAAGAAAAATGCTCGCTCGCCCCTGGTGGCCCGTCCGAGATTCGTGCCTGTATTATGTGCAAGTTCTCTTTCTCTCTTTCCTTCCTTCTATTTCACTTTTTCTCTTTCTTTTCTTTCGTTCGTGCTTGTAAATACACACATATAAGGATTATGGATGCTCGCGAGCGACTCGCGCCAGTGTCGCTGAATGGCCTTCCAAGCTGCGAGATGAGTGAGAGAGAAGGAGAGAGAAAGCAAAGGAGATAATAGGCTTAAAAACGACCGGAAAGGAAAGACTCCCGATTCATCTCGAATCAGTCCCTCTCAGTTACTCTAAAGAACTCGCGTCTGATAAAGAACGGTCACGTTACTAATGCGTGTTTACCCACGCACTGGCTTTTCGTATGTACATGCCATATAATCTTAGATGCTTCTCTTCTGCTCTCCTTCATTCTATGAGCTTTTTAACACTCGTTCGTTGCTTCCGGTTATAACTATAAGACTTACGAGCGTATTTTACGAGATAATCGAGGCTTAGAGGTGTGCCCCTGTCTCGTACCCTTCTCGTTGGATTTTGAGGATGTAATAAAATATATCTATAGAGAAGTAAATATACATATATGTACATAAATGTATAAAGATTAAATAATAAATGTATCGGCCTTTGTTAATTACAGCTAATAATTCTTTACTCATCGCTTTAATTTATTTTACGAATGTTTATAGAACATCAAGTCACTACGATGGCTAGCTCATTGTAGCCAATAAACGAACGCTTACCCTTATTTAACTTTCATTACTAGCGCGTAAACTAAGCTTTATTGATATTTGCTTAGAAGAAGCAAAGCCACGGATAAGATACTTTGGTCACGCGTAGACTATCGGGTTTTATTCGATCTGAAGCCTGTGTCAAAATGCTAACTTTCGCAGATTTATATTCCTTATTATTTGTTTATGTCAAAAACACTATAATTTTTTTTAATAAAACAAGACCATTCTCTCATAACTTTTACTGAATATGCATGATTAAGCATAGGTATAATAAAATAAGATAATTGACATAAATTAAAATATCATTGCCATAAAAAGGACAGGATTTATCTTAATGGAAAGGAAAAATAATAGATTTGTAACGCAATTATTTTTTCCTCTTAACCAACTGCAGAATTCTTCGAGAGCGCTTTAAGCATCGATCCCGCAGGAGAATTCTCATTCTCTGAACAATTCGACTTTTATAGCTGTAACGATCACTGCGTTAAAAAGGAGTAGTCACTGAAACGAAGAGCAGTTTTATAAGGGTTCTCTCAGCTCCGAAGTCTATTACGACGGTTGAATAGCGAGATATCGACGTTAGCTGGACGAAAACGGATCTTTCCACACTTTTTACGATTTGTTTACAGCGATCTCACCTCCCAGCAAACATTATTTCCTTAGACAATCGTACAGACGATTCAAACCCATTTGGATCGTTAGATAAGAAATTCATAAGATGAGCAATCGTTGCAAATTGTCGACTTTTGTTCGCAAAAATCTTTTTTTAGATCGTTTAATTTTTATTAAATGTACATAAATATTAAACGTATCAAGTACAATGAAATAAGATCGTTGACATATATTAAAATGCCATTGCCAGCATTAAAAATAATAGGATTTTAGACATATAATATTTGAAAAAAAACTTGGCGAGTTGCAATTAATTTTAAATTTAGAATTTTAAATACGACCATATGTATGAATACAATAAAGAAAAATCAAATACGATAAAGAAAATTATGATCGGTCAAAGTTGGATACTTTAAATAATACATTATATATATATTCTTATATTAAATTAATTAATTTTAAATTGTTAGTTAAATTAAAAGGCAGATTTTTTTTATGGTTCAATATTGAACGAACGTGGGATGCAAGTTACGAACGCGTGAAGCTTATCTTATCCCAGAAATGGTTAGTGCTCAGCAAGGGATGTTCATACTTAATTCCTTATCTTGTAAAGCGCATGCTCTTGAGATTGCACCCTATCCTTTCTTCAGAGTCGTTAAACATTGACTTACGTCGAATTTCAACACGATATATGTCCTAGTCAATGTGATATATGCTGGTGCATATATAGCGTTTTGAACAGGTTGCGTGGGCGATTGTTTTATGAATTATCATTGGTCAAGACAAGAGGGCAGCACCGATTGAAGATCAGATTACGAAGATCAAATTTTTTAAAAGCTATATTATTGTCTTAAAATGCAATATGATTTAAAAATGGAAAAACAATATTAAAATAACAAAAAATATCATTAGTTATAAATGTATCAAAAATATCAGAAAAAAGTTTTCTTTTTCAGAATAACATTGCTAAATAAAGATACAAAAGAAATAGAACGATATATCTAATCTATATAAATTTAGAGATATCCATGCGTCATAAGAGACATTTTGGTATTAGTATAAATAAACATTATAAAATAAAAATAGAATTGCTAGTCGATACATCTATGAAAAAGAAGCGTGCCGATTACACAATGCGAATAGGGTCCGGACTATCTATCCTGGTCGAAATCTTAGCCCCCCCGCAGGTAAAACCTTTCCTACAGCGTACGACATTTGTTATTCGGTCGACTAAGAATATGTCAAATCCATGCAAAAAGAGAATTCCTAAAAATGTCCAATAGCGATGACTAACAAATTAGCAAGCTCTTTTCGTTATGTAATACCGTTGCTCACAGTAGGGGTGGAACCGTACCGTCTGCCTGAAAGAGAAAAGTCGTGTTTCCTCGACACACCGTATCTAAAGAGCTGTCGTCTCCGTTTCTTTAAAAGTCACTACGTCTACATTCACTTCGTGAAGCATTAATATGATATTCTTTTCCTTGTCAAGAGAATCTTCTTCTTACAAGCAATGTGAAAATGGATAATCAATATAACATTTAGTTTATTGAGAATAAAAATAAATTGTCAATAAATTGATTTAGATAATCATGTTAATATAATACAGTAAATCTTAAAAGTTTTGTATATTCTATTAATAAATAACATATTACTACACAAAACTTTTTTAAATTATAGATTAAATAAAACTAACAATTAAAATTATATAAAAACTAAATTATAAATTAAATAAAAA
>Ga0157364_1003145_pt1 | contig 15895 bp, 4 predicted proteins | sample AttsexASBM2_FD_111476 | JGI IMG/M metagenome (GOLD analysis project Ga0157364, IMG submission 111476) | Fungus gardens microbial communities from leaf cutter ant in Ribeirão Preto, State of São Paulo, Brazil - Atta sexdens ASBM2 | ecosystem: Host-associated > Fungi > Mycelium > Unclassified ...
AAAGTTCGTAAATGTTGAATAAGTAATTCTTGTCGATGTCTTGACAAATAGTCTAATGTTGGAAAGATATTCTACGTGAGACCAGAGGATGAATATATCCCTATCAGGTTGAGAGTTGCTAAAGTTATCTCTTTGCTGTTAAGCCAAATGACTAACTAAAGAATGCAAAGCAATTAGTTGCGTAGTTAGTTGCGACGAAATTTTTCACAACTTGCTGAAGATGGTTTAAAGTAAACGCTCAAGAAAATGTTTTTGTATCGACATGACTAATGTCACTTTTAGAAGTGTTCTTAAATTTCATTAAATTTTAAGTTACACAATTTGAACTTAATTTCATTACATTAAATTTAATACATTTATTGTATTTATAACTAAAAAGTATATTTGTGTACATAAACATAAAATTTAATGTATTTTTCATGAAAATTTATGAAATTTAATGTACTTTTTATAAAATTTTATTAAAAGTACATTAAATTTCATAAATTTAATGCACACATTACATTTAAGTAATTACTGTAACTTAATTTTTAGTTAAATCATTCATTACTTTTAATTTCATTCATCATCACGAGCGAGCTTCATTTACATGTAAAGGAAGCTCGTGGTTACATTTCTAACAGTGATAAATTACGTGAATTAATTGAATTCTTTGATATAACTGCGCACCAATTTCCGCGCTGTGATTGACGCTCTTATCGCCCATGTATTTTTCATTATTATATTCTAAAAGTATAAGTTTTGTGATCAATATATCGTCACTTAGAACTTACAGCTTACGACTTACGGCCTCTTAAAGTTGTGAACTTAAGCACAGTTTTAATTGACCTATAACATTTCGAGATTGTATTTAAGACGATCCTAGATATAAGAAATTATAATGTCAGTCCTAAAGCGCTCGTGCGAGAGATGAAATACGATTACCAAGTATCGACCCGATCCTTTCAACTCGCACGGTCGAATATAAAATGAGGTACGATCGCGCGTAAGCGTGAAAGATCCCCGACACTTCACGCGTCGATTAACATTCCAATTATGAGGTCCGATTATAATTCGCCATTCAGAGAAGACGGCGATATTACGCCAGCCGTTTCAGGACGATGCTCCCTTGGGAGCAACGATTCCAGGCTTATACGTAATCTGGAATGTTAGTTCAGCCGAGCGTGACACCTCTGCCATACCGCTGGAGAATCTCTCACGCACCTGAGAATTTCTCGTAGGTGCACCGGCGAACTTGCATTTCTTTTCTCTCTCTCTCTCTCTCTCTCTCTCTCCTATTTCTACCTGATCATTATCGCGTTCGCGCCGAAGGGAGATACGTTCCCCACTGTCGGAATTGCAACGAGAATCGAACGAAAGCTGGAAATAATCACGGATCTCTTGCCGGTGAACGGAAATGAAATTTCAGACCGATATCGAATCGGCCCACCTACGAATTCGATCGTAATCGTCGCGCGAATCGACATGAGAACTTGTGAGAACGGCGGTGTCGAGGAAATAGGTCGGATTTACGGAGTGAAATATCGGCGCTCGTTCTCGCGTTCCCCTTTCCCGTGTCGCTCCTCCCGGGGGTCTCTCTCCCCCCCCTCCCCCCTCTCCCCCCACGGTCGACGTCAAATTTGTCGATAGGTGAACCGTTGGATAAACCTTAATCCGGCCTGGTGCGGTACCGTTGTCTTGGTAAACAGTGGGTTACGGATGGACAGTCGTGCAAGTGGGACGGCTGTTTATTAACCCGCGCGTGTTCGACGTTCACAGAAAACTTCAAGCAGACGTAGAGTCGCGTGAAGAAGCGAGAAAACGGGTTTCTCGCGAGCCTGTCCGTCTCCTCGACAGCGCGATCGCTGTCAAACTTAAGTCTATCGTTTTTCGCGGTTTCACTCTGTTGTAACCTCAGAGCGGCAATCATGTATAATTTCTTCTTTACACAGAAAGAACGGTTTTACTGAATTACTTAAAAGTTTAGCCGGATAGAGATCTGAAAATAATTTTGTTCAACTATTAAAGTAATTACGAAATCTCAAGCATGACGAACGATATGACGCAAAAAGTTTGAACATTCTAAGCAATCAATTTGAGCGTTCTATATAATTATTTTGATGATTCTATTATACAATTATTTTCAGATTTGTATCTAGTTAAATTTTTGGATATTTCAGCAAAATTATCCTTGCTGTATAAAAATTAGTTAGATACAGATTTAAAAATAATTTTGTTGAATCCTCGAAATAATTATGTAGAAATCTCAAGCATCCCAGATAGCGCAGATGCAAAAAGAATTCAAAAAGAATTCAGTTGTCATCAATTTAGAATTCATTTTCAAACTTAAAAAAAATCCTTTTTCTAAACAATTCTGAAGAGAATTCTTTTTGCATCTGAAAATGAATTCGGAATTGATGACATATGATTGAATTTTTTTTGAATTCTGGGATTGGATATTTTAGCAATCAATTTGAGCGTGTTTTTATTTTGATAATCCAAAAAATTTATTTTCAAATCTGTATACAGGATGTCTCTATAAAATCCTCCATCCTGAGCAGATCTTAAATATTAAACTAAGCCGAAAAGTCCTCTACTATTTTGCAATTTTCGCAATGGTTAACGAGATATTAATTATATAAAAAATCGCTAAATATTAGTTTTCAATAATTTTTTACTCAAATACTATATCAATTTTACAGAAAAACAGCAAGAGATAAAAATTGTTCATTTTCTTCTTAAGCTCTTCTTAAAGCTTTGAGAATTTTTTCAGAATTTTTTAATACCTAAAATAGTTTCTCATGGTGATAAAAATAAGAAAATGCAGTACTAAAAAGTTGATAAAAAATTCTGAAAAAATTCTTAGAGTTCTATAAGAAGAAAATAAATGATTTTGTTTCTTGCAGATTTTCTCAGAAGTTGATAGTATTTGAGTAAAAAAATTATTGAAGAACAATATTTAGGAATTTTTCGTAATTAATATTTCATTAACCATTGCGAAAATTACAAAATGATAGAGAATTAAACTTTTTGACTCAGTTTAGTCCGCTCTGCCTGTTCAGGATGGATGATGTCGAATTTTAGGGACATTCTGCATAACTAAATTTACGGATATTAGCAAAAAATTTTTCATTTTTTTTCGCATGCGATTGTCGCATCGTAACGATCTTCTTCCACTCGCTCGATGAAAGTAGGAGGGGACATGTCCGAAATTTATTCTGACCGAGCCGCCGCCGAGGACGGCGATTGATTCGCTTATGAATGAGTTGCGTAAAGAATGAGTTGCACGCGGCTCGATCGTGAAAGATGCACTCGCGCTCGCGCGCTTCACGTGACTCGATATCAGAATAAATCAGCGAATTTAATTGATTGCGAATTTAATTTCCAAGAGAGGAATTTCCCCAAAATCCCTCGTTTTCGCGACGTTCCTTGATCCTCGCACGACTCGTCGGTTCTTTCTCAATTTCATACGTCACATACGCGACTCATTCGGTCGATGTACCGTTAATCGACGTGAATCGTCGGCCTGGCTTACGCGTGTATACGTTTGTCGTTTGAGAAAAATTTGCAGGCTTTCTCTCCCTCTGCTGATGAGATCTTCGGGTGAGATTCATAGAAACGATGTTGAATGACGAAAGTCAATGCGACAAGAAAGGGGGGGGCGGGAAGAGGAGAACAAGATCCGATCACTGATAAAATTCTAGACGATTCTAATTAATTGTACCCTCGGAATCGTAGACGATCTACGCTCGATAGAAAAGAATGCTTGCGTACGTGAATCGCGCGGTCACCTGTTTCCGCGTAATTTGCTCCGTCCATCGGACGCGACGGCGACGTCCCTCTCGCGAGAGAGGAGAGGCGAGAGAGGCCGAGTCCTTTCTCTGTCTTACCCTCCAGGAGTGCGGTCTTCCCCTCCTCCTTATCTCTTCTGTTTCTTGTTCCGCTGCGCTCGTACCAGCCAAGGATCCTACCTTGCAGTACGTGTTTATCCAGGGTACAAGACGGCAGAAGAAGCGGAGCAGACGAGAGTGCCGTAGGAAGAGGACCGCCCGGCGAAGTCGTGTCAAGCGCGAGCACGGAGCGGAGCGGATATACTTACAAGAGGGAGCGAAGTACGCGAGAAAGGGCCCTGCGGATAAGAAAAGGGAGGAGTTTCACGGAACGCGCTCCGTAATCATCGCTGAGGTCGCTACACCGGCGAGTCTGACAGCAAGGTCGACCGCAAAATAGTCTCAACTGCTAAACGTCCTTGATCCCTTAACGAAGAAGGGAAGAAGGGAACGAGAGAAGTGAGACAGAGAAGGTAGACGCGAAGGAGCAGAAAAGGGGAAAAGGGATCGACTGGCGCGTTCTCGCACGAGGGAATCGAGTACCGAGGGATCGCCTCAAATACTCGTCAAACGTCCGACGTTTTTCTTTTATCGCCGAGTATCGCGAGTTCGCTGACTGTCACGTCTGTGGTGTCGAGCAACTAATCATCGAGTTGTTGCACCGGAGTCATTGACGGGGATCGCGTCTCCTCTCGACGGGATTAAATGACATTTCCAGGGAGTCTACCTTCGCTTGTAAAGTGTGAGTGCAACTTAAGGAATTGCGCGATAACCTGTCTACTTTTGCGCGTCTTTCGAATGTTTTGAGATTACAGTATGTGGGAAGAAAGGAAAGAGAAAGAAGAATTAGATTCTTTTAATCGCGAGTTTAATACTCGCGATTATATTATTGAGATATATGGAGAGCTTCATGAATCCAAAGCGTGTTTAATTGTGAGATCAACCCTCAGATTTAGGCATTGAATCGATGCGAAGCATTGGAGGTAACTGGGCAATGTAAAACCGGTTACCGATATGTAACAACCAGCAAAAAAATTGGAAGGTTCGGTGACCTATCTCTCTTTCCTTTCGTCATGTTCTTTTAATTCTCATGCTATCATGTCGCGTTATTTGGCTAACTCGTTTACGTGTACGGATCTTGGTAATGCGTAACCGTTTTATTTCTCTTAGACTCACTTTTTTAAATTCTCCACGATTTATCCAATCGACAATTAAAAGTAACATATTATAATTGACAGAATATATGCTTGCGCTCTTTTACCGATTAACTCAATATTTGCAACCGATTATGAATATGAATCATATTCATAAATTGCAATTGCTAGATACAATTATATAGATGAAGACTAACTACCAACAAGACAGAACAAATTACAAAAGAGAAGGAATTATATTGTTACGAATTATATTGTTATTGTTAATACATGAAGAATCTACGACCATCATTACGTTAACTATAAGTTCAGAATTATATTCAACCAATATAATAAATTAATTTATTACGTTTAATTTTTCAAACATTGCAAATACTGAACATGATCTGACAAAAAGGATCTCGAAATGTCTGAACAATTTCAAATATATTAAAATTTGGCTCGTAGCCGTTATTGTTGATTTATTTAAAAGAAACATATCATCAATGTTATAATTTCGCACTTAATGAACTGTTATGTAACGCTATGTGTTAAATTATACTTATATTGTTGAGTGCGACATTATAACATTAACGTTATGTTACTTTTAATTTGAGTTGACTGAAAATCATTTTTCGATCCAAAAACTTCGGTATTAAGGATGCTATTAAATATTAAAGAAAATAAAAAACAAGAACTTTATACAGGAATATAACTGCAGTTCTCAATCTCGGATTATGCTTCCGTTTTCAGAAAAATCAAGAATTATCATGTCGCAACGATTGCGCTGGCTACTGTCGGCATTAATTGTGTCTTGGATGAACCTACAGTTAGGTGTGGCTTTACCAGCTCAAAACGAACATTCGCACGTGTCTGCGGATACGTTTGATCCTAGGTCAGTATCACGCTACAGATTCCATTAAATTTTTGGTTAAATTGCGCGTCGTCGCACGCATACACGTGAAATAAATCGTTACGTTAAATCTGTTCGGTAAATGCTGATTTAGAACGCGTAATAATGCATCAACGTAATCAACACGATTCCATTAACGTGAATGTAAAGGTATGAGATAATACGAACAGTAGATTCAGATAAAAATCGCGCCTCGCCTGGGAAAGACAGGATGGAGAATGCGGAAGAGAAGATGAATGAAAAATATGGTCTGCTCTTATTAGAGACCGTGGTTTAGTTCCCGTGCTGTCAGACGGTCTGCTGATCTTAACGAGCGAGTTAATTAGGAAAATTGCGTGCTCGCATTGAACCTTCGTTCTTATCAGTCTCATCAGTAGATTTCTCGTTGTGATACACCATCGTTGTCGTAGTTCTTTATCGGAATCACTTAAATTCAAGAAACAAGCTCGTTGAGAAGCAAATGAGAAAATCTCCATGTGGGAATGAACGAATAGATACACAGCCGGTCTGTCTCTTACGTTTATTACATCTCGATGTTACGTACGTCGCGTTCAATTTACGTTTAAATTCTTAGATTAATTAAAATTTAATCGAAACGGCAGGGGCTATGATAATATTCTGTATGCGTACCTTCGTACGTTTACAGCATGGCCACTTCAACAATTATCCATCAGTACCACGATGGACGCGCGCATCATTCTCCGAACGGCAAAAACGAGACGCAGTCCAGCCACAAACTGGTCGCCTCTCCAGCCGGACTTTTGCGGCCCGACAAGTTTCAGTTTTATACTTACGACGACAAGGGCGATATGATTACGCGGCAGATGACCGCTCAGGAAATTCAAGGTCTTATCGCGTCAGGTGGGACGGATCACATCGCGATGGACAGACAGGAGCCTCAAAAAGCCGATGATGTCCTGACGGGCGGTAAAAAGGTCGGTTCACCGTCACTTGTTTCGCATCTTTTGTCTCTTGTCTAGTATCATAAGGTCTGTTTTTTATTCTTGCACTTTTACTCTAGACTGCATTAATCGGAATCTACAATAGGTGTTTTAAGCCTTAAACCATAAAAAATTGACCAATTACAGTCGAATGCGAAGAGAATAATTGATTATGATTCGTCCATTTTTTCCGACTTAAGGCTTAAAAATCTATTGTTGATCCGGGGTTTCGCACTTTTATTAATTAAATAATAGTTTTTAAATAATTAATTAACTTTAAGGCGAAGGATAACAAATCAGTATAAACATCGTATGTTTGCATTTTTGTATGAATTTAGATTTCAAATTTATTTTACTAATCACGTTACATATTTTTATTTTAAATAAATATTTTTCGCGCAAATTTCTTGTTTCGCTGTTTTTGATAATTCAATATTAATAAAAGAATAAGATCGATTATACAGATTTATAAAAATATTAGATTATATTTAGATATAGAAACGAAATAAATAAGAACGAGCGGTAGGAACTAACGGAATAGTCACACCTTTTCGTTTACAGATTTAACACATTCCATGTCGCATTTCCAGGTCATGGATGTGGTACAAAAGGTACAGAACGTGTTGAAGAGCGCACTCGATAAGCCACCGACTTTAACGGGTTCAATACCGAAGATTCCGGAACATGCCAACGTTGAATGGAGCAATATTCTGCCTTCAATTCTATCTGGTGAGACAGACTCGATTCTCCCGAACAGCGATTCCAGTCAATTGTCGCATAAACTGACGACAGAGAAGGTAGAAGCTGAATCGATATCGAAACATTCGACAAAAAAACCTGCGACGTTGGACGTTCAGACAAATGCGTATGCTGGTTTTACTAATAACGTGCAGGAGAAACCTTATCAAGGTCATCACTCGCAAACGACAGTTACCGAGAAACCGATGATTCCAGTTCCAGTTATTACCCTAACGGAACAAAAATTGTCCACGTTACAATCCGCCGTTACCGAAAGTCCCGTCTTCCAAATAGTCAGCGTAATTCCGGTCGAGAGTGCTGGGATTAAGGAAAGTCAGACCGATCCGTCTACAGCTGATAGCAGTGCCGCGAGTTCGACGATTCAGCTGTCTACTCAGACCGAGGAAAGTCAAACGGAACAATATGTTGAATTAACTCTATCAGAGGTGCCTAAAGAAACGACGTTCCCGCAACTAACGAGTTTAGACATGTATCCCGTAAGTATCACGACGAAGCAAACGACTACGAATAACAAAGTCAGTCAAGGAATAAAAACTTCGGGAACCTACTCGATGACTACGCCAGGAGTATCAACGCATTTCTCCTCCACGAAACAGACCGTAACGCACGGTGGGTCCAGCGAATTGACGACCGACAAGATCTCTCCCTCGAACATCAGTTACATTCTTATACTGAGCAAGAACAATACGAAGGAATCCGACGATTCTTCATTCGCATCTAGCGTTACAAAAGAACCTCAAACGAATGGGACATACAATGACATAATAATCCCACAAACCAATACCCTCGCTACCCTAGTGCCGATTTCCCACGCGTCTCCGAAACCCGAGGAGGCATCTAACGTACTGCACTCACCATCTACGCTCGCTTCCGTTACGAGAATCAAGGCCCCGACCGTCTCGACGTTGCATCATTATCTCAGCGAAGACTTCTCAACGGTTACGAAAGAGTCATCAAGCCCGGTTACATCGACTTATTTTAATCTTCTGCCGACCGACATTCAATCCTTGGCACCGATAGAACCGTTACCTACGCAGTTAATCGATTCCTTCTCAAGTGTAGTAAATCAAGTTTCGGAAGTGAAACCACCCGTCCTGCCTCTCTCGTCCTCATCGAACGAAATGCCGAAGCTACCGATCATGAATATTAATTACGAGCAGACGCGTAACGTGTCCGAGGTAAACGAAAAGAATAGCAGACCTATCATTAATATGCAAACTCATGAAACCTTTACTACCGAAATTCCGTTGCGAGACACTACTACTAAGTTCGACTATTCCATTACTTATCGGCCTGTCAATACAGTGGACAGAGAATCAAGCACGAGCAGCATTTCCGAGGATTCTAGAATTAAAGCGACGACATCGACAGCTTCGATTGGAGTCGAAACGATGAGTAATAGAATAACAAGCAATAATTTACCTACAACGCCAGCTGGACTTAAATCGACTCAAATCCATGTAGAGGTTTTGGAATCAACAGCACCATCTTCATTCGTGCAGCTCGAGAAGACTTATGCTACAGCCGCTTCTTTGCCGGCAAGTCAGACTGAAAGTCCTACGACTTTTGAAAATATCACCGAAAGAATTATATCAGAAAAGACTTCGACTACTTCATTTTTGAATTTAATTGATACTAAAGTAGTTGCGTCTGAAACTGCAACTAAAACGCAATTAACAACCGCGTCGATCGACACAAATCTATCTTCAAATAAGCCTATGACAACTAATGAAAATTTCGACAACACTCTCGCTAATTTGAATTTAAGCGATCCAGTGTCTGCCATTGACAAAGTAATAAGCATCGTACCACTACCGTCCAGCACTCCCACAATAAAGATTGATTTACCTGATAACATATCGAATTTCGTTGGTGAAATAGCTGGCGATATTGCAAGTGGCCTTATCGCTGGATTTCCAACGACAAATGTATCGAATTTATCGGCCATTGAGAAAGAAAAAATCGAAAACGTCACTAAATTACTTGAAACGGAAAGAAATGTTACGCAATCGACGCAAGAGATATTAATGAATCCAGTTCAAAACGATACATTAATTTACAATACTTCAACGCAGACCAAAGAATCAAATGATACTCTAGAACCGATTAAATTGTTAAGCGTTAATGAGAGAATAGACGATTCCACGAAAACATCTTTATCATCGCCAACAAATAAATTCACAAATGTCAATGGTGAATCAAAAGTTGCTATTAAGCAGAATGCAACAACCGTGGAAATCGTTAGCGTAATTCCTGAACAGACGACGATGACAACGATGACAACGATAGATGTTGGTATTCGATTGCCAGCCGTCAACAAAACACTTAATACAAATAACAATCAGAAGAAAACGGAAATAAAGGAGAAGATAAAAACGACTGAAACACCTATTGTGAGGACAGACTTAAGTCCCGAACTATCTAATCAGTTATCCGTAAAAGTCGCGAATGATATTAAAAATTCAGGACACGTGAAAAACAGTTCGAAAATAGAAGCATTAAATGAAAAGAACGATTCCTTCGCAAATGCTTTAATAACGAAGGAGACTGTAGTGATTCACTCTATTAACGATTCGAGTTCCGAGTCGAGTTCACAAGCATACAGTGACGTCACAACGGACATCTCTGTTTTGAATATTACGTCTGATGCCATTGTGTCAAATAGAAATTCTACCGATTCTACACTTTCACAAAATCCAAATCACGTTACTAGTACAGCTGACTACAAGAACAAAGATAATATCCAGAATAAAGAGGATAAAAAGAATGAATCTTCTTTTATATCAATTAAAGAGAATACCAATAGCTCAATAAAAATAACGCAAGATTCAACGAATGATGCAAATGAAAATAAGGGGAATATTTCTCGGCCTGATAACTCTGTCAATAATACGTCAAGTCAGATTGACAAAAATGTGACGCAGACCACGTCAATGGTCAACGCATCAATACAGAACGACGAGCATTCGAATAACACGGAGAGCAAGACTGCCTCTTTGAAACATTCCGAGAGTTCGCCGAAGCCGGATATGATACGTTTGCAAGCATCGACGTCACCGTCGAGTGTTCCGATCCGTCAAACGTCAAAGCCTGATTACAAACCGTCGGAGAAGCCCGACGTCACGAAGACTGATGCTGATGTAAACACGGAGGACAAGTGGACCCTTATATCACAACAGGCTTCGCCAGCCATATCGAAGCTTCCAAAGCCGCCGAAACTGCCGAAGCCGCTGCAGAGGAAGCCAGTCAATCACGTCCAGACGTTACCACCTTCCAACGACTTGAATTCCAACGACAGCACTCACGTTCGTTCTCCAGGAATCGAAGCGCCGGCACATCAGCAAGAACAACCACAATCCTCGACACAGTCCTTCCTACCGCTGGATGCGTCTCAGAGTGCAATCGGCTTAGACGCTACCATAAGACACACCAGCGCCGATATTATAAACTTTGCTAAACTATGCAACGAGTTGGCCTTCAATTTCTGGGTAGCCACTAATAAGGGTCTGAGCACCGCGAGATCGTTGGCACTCTCGCCGTTCGGTATGACCAGCTTACTGGCGATGATCTTCTTGGGTGCTCGCGGTCCGACATCCGATCAGATGAACGAGGTACTCGGCCTGGACGACGTGGCCACGTTCAATCCACACTTGGTCTTCCAAAACATAACCGACGCGGTAGGTTTAGCTCGTGGCCAGGGTATCGCGAACGCTGCCTTCGTCCGCGAGTTGTTCGCTGACAAGATGAAGGTCAGGAAACTCATGCCCTTCTACAAAGAGCAGGCCCAACAATTCTACGAGGGTCTCGTGACCGAAGTGAACTTCGCCACCATTAGCGATCTCGTGCGCAGAAGAACGAATCTGCTGGTTAGGAAACAGACTGGCGGCAGAATCAAGGACTTCGTTAAGACGAACACGGTGCCGCTCAGATCACCTTTGGCGGCGCTCTCCGCCAATGTATTTCAGACCGATTGTAATAGCAGTCTGACAAGTTCCGTTGGTAGGGACGGCGAGTTGTACTTTGCCGTTTCGCCGGCTGTGAGACAAAGGAAACTCATACCGGTCCCAGCTACGACTTGGCGATCGGGTGTCTTAGCCGGCTATGAACCTAGTATCGATGCCACGGCAATCGCTCTTGGAGGTAGCGACAAATTGGTTTCGACGATCTTCGTGTTGCCGGGTCAACAGGGTCACACCGCACCCGGCGATACTGTGGATCGTCTGGAGCAGCGTCTCGTTAGAAGTGCGTTCCGCGATGGAGCCTGGAACAAGCTCCTCAAGGTTCTCATACTGAGACACGGTCTCGAGTTGCAAGTGCCTAAATTCAGTCATAGATCCGTTGTCAACGCGACTGCCGCCTTGAAGAGGATGGGCCTTGATGAGCTCTTCTCGGGCAACGCCGATTTTAAGGGTATCAACGGCATAGGTCACCGTCTTCACTTAGCCGACGTGTTACAGGTACATACATTTGTCTGTTCTATATCCCCAATATGTATGATAATGCTGCTTATAATCAATGAATTTTCTTCGCAGATGAATTTATTCAGCACCTGTGGCGACGAGAATATTCTTAACGGTCGACATCACGTGGAAACGTATCCCGCGAGTCCATTAAGAAGAAACGTTGAACGACGAACGGAGGACGATAATTTCGGAAACACTGCTGAGGAAAATACAATGAGATACGGCATGTTACCGCAAGAGGACAATATAGATTCTTATGCAGACCAATCGCGCACGGTTCTGTATGGATTCTACAGAGAGGAAAGGCAGCTCTCAGGCTCGTTGGAGAGACCGAGGTTGAAGCTCGATAGGCCCTTCTTATATTTCGTTCGACACAACCCTTCCGGTATAATACTTCACATGGGACGTTTCAATCCACGATTACTTCCCTAAAGTAGGGCCTATCATCTTCTATCGAATGCCATTAATTCGATCCTGTTCCTTCTATTCGACATTTATATACGAATTTTTGTACAATCGAGAAAAACGACTCTCATTATAATTGCTCAAACGATTCGTTCTCTATTAGTCGAGCGACTCAACGCGACATGATGTCGTGACCCATTTTTTCTGAACAATGAAGGTAGGACGTGTGTATTTGGCATGTTCTAGAAAATTTGTAAACAATTTTGCTTAGAGTTATTACCTATTAGTATCTTCATCGTCTTCACTTAGAAATAAGAAATTAGCGCGATATCGTATTCGCGGCACATTAATATATGTCGAACGGACCCGGCATTGACATAGATCTTATCATTTTATATTTAGGGAGTGGTTAAACGCATAAAAATAACAGACTGAAGTACGGAGAAGAGAAAAATGGTACAAAAAGAGAAGATCTTAATCGCGGTCCAAATGATCATCATCATCATCATCACCATTATTATTATTACACTTCTTTTTTTTTATATACAAGTATAAAAATATAATTATTTTTAACGCGATCGCCAGCGAATGTTAAACTTTTATCGAGAATCAATAATTTATTTGGACCCTGATTGACATTATACGCATCTTTTTTTTTTTTAATATGATTAACAATTGTGATATGTAACTGAGCGTTGAATTTTTTTGTACATTTCGTAGATTAATCTGTTAGGACACACACATTGTATGTGAAAAATGTTTCGATGTATTTTTTTCTTAACAAAAAGACTTAATGTCGAACGGATGATGCGTTGAATAAAAGCAACATCTCTCGTTCGTTCTGTCATTCTTAAAGGTAAATTCCAAGCTGGCTTTTTGGGCATTACCGTACTTGTGAGAACACAAGATAAGAAAACTGCGTTGATATCGCGCAACCTACCATAAATAATATGCGAACTGTCTTTCCCAATACGGACAACTCTGAAACAGCGACTGATATTCGGATTGTAAAATATATCGCAATATAGAATATATAGCAAATGGCGAAAATTACATTGTACCTGCTGCTATAAATATTTACATCGACATGATCTTTGATATATCACAAACGTAATCATGATTATGTCAATTTATATATATGTATATATTTATATATACACTCCGTGTATTCCGTACGACTTATCTAATGTGTTCTATTGCAGAGGGTAACTTTTTCATACTTTAGAAAATTTAAACTGTTTACGCATATCATCTCGTTATCTGTGTTAAAATGGTACACGTCATTGTTAGATGATAACCGCGCTGAACGGCATTGAGGGGATCTGCATTCGCTTATCGCGTAGTTATCGTTAAGTCGTCGTAAAGGTAGAAACTTATTGTTTTTCAGTTTTTAACGCTGATGAAACACTGGCTGAAACTGACTAAAATTGTCTCAATTCTACTTGGAACTGCAATTGCAACAAACGCAAGCATTCTTCGTTATAATGCACTGGGTGATCGTCAACGCATCGAGAGTGATCAAGAATAATCACGAGTTTTTAATGTATTGATCGACATACAAGGTACGCGATCGAGTGACAAATATATATCTCGTTCGCGATTTTACTGATCCTAACAAACATTCGCCACAATTGAAGAGAGATCCTGTAACAGAATCTAACATAGAAAAGTATATTCTATAATTTTTCCTACATACTATCTCACTCTAACTTATACTATATTTCATTTTACAATCTTAATTTTTAGTACCCACAATGATTTTTCGATTCTTAGTACACGATGAGTCATTCATGTTCCTGGGTTAATTTTTATCACTTTAATAAATATACAAAAATTATTGAGTGATTTTTACATATACTTTAACATCTTCAGAAAATATTTAAGGTATTGTGTATTTAAAAAAAAATATTATAACTCTCTCTAATTACTTGGTGTTTTTAGTTTTTCGAAGAAAAAAAATGTGCAGGAATGACCCAATCGTGTGTATTAAGGATTAAATTATAAAATGAAATAGTATAAGTTAAAGATAGGAAAGAAGTACATATCGTTTTTTCTTGAAGTGATAAAATTACCTTGATAAAATCACTTGTGGCCAATCTCTATTATAGGACTCTAATCAGAACATATTCTATATCCTAACCGTTAAAATAATTTTCCAGTACTTTTTATCGCTCGCAAACGGCAATTTGCTTGCAGGAAGTTGCATCAAGGACTGAGTTGGATTTCTCACTGATACTCATGTATGTACTAGTGTTTTGTTCCAACGGAACAAATTCAAGCGTTCGGAACAGAAGCGTCTGGATAAACGATGGGTTGATACGAGTCTAAATACTTTCGTTTGCGTTCAGATATCGCTGATCCGTTACGCAACGTTAGTGCACTTTAAAACAATATGAACACCTTGCTTCGAACAGTATACGATGCTTTACAAATCTGTACAGGTTCAGTACACAAAAATCCAATCGTATTACCGATTATTAATATATTGCCTTAATAATCAAGTTTTCTAAAAATACATCCACGTTAAGAAGATACGAATGAGATGTGAAAAGCGACACTTTGTATCAACTCCGGGATCATTATCATCGTAAATAAGTAGTATACACTTGCGATAAGCCGTGTAGATTAATAACTAACTGCGAGGAAGAAATTTCCCTCTCCGACTGTCTCATATCAAGATGTTTTTTCTGATCCTGTTGGTATGTATACCGCCTTACTGATAATTTAGTATTCGCTCGGCGATTATCCATTACAATTTGACACGATAATTTTACGCTTCTAATCGGCGGTGATTATCAGCGTTCGTTTGCCGATCGCTGTCGAGATCTTGGACTCTTTTTAAGCTGCTTATTGTTATTCGTTGCTACCAAAGCACAGAACCGCTACTATCGAGGGAGTAAAAGTAGACACCTCAAGCACGCGTTTCGTCTTACAATTAGACGGGGTAAATCCACGTGACTCGAAAGTTATACATATATCTATAATGCGACTTATTCAGGATGCGGATTGCTCCGGCCGCATGTTGGCTACTATCCTGGTCGCATGGGTAACAACAGCAATGATAGCCTCGATATTATTGCAATGGGAACACATGTGGGTTGTTTTGGTAATATTGACGCTACTTTTCTTCTTGGTTTGTGGATATACCGTTTACACCGTGAAAAGAACTCACGCGAGAATTCTGATCGAGCAACAAAGAGCAGCGATTCGGACTATCTCGGACATTACTACCAATCGCAGACAGGTACTAATTTATTATTTTCGAACAATCGATTTAAAATTTTTAAATATCTTTCAGGGGTCTTAAGGTGAAGTCCATAGACTTATAAGATAGATGGAGCATACATACGAGAGAAGCTGAAGACTTGATAGAAAGAGAAAAAAATAATTGCGGAGTAATTCTCTTCTTTTCTAGTGGTGAATTGATTGGTCGCCGCGGCAAACTGGGAAGTGGCCGAGAGCAACGAAAATA
>Ga0157364_1003148_pt1 | contig 15884 bp, 5 predicted proteins | sample AttsexASBM2_FD_111476 | JGI IMG/M metagenome (GOLD analysis project Ga0157364, IMG submission 111476) | Fungus gardens microbial communities from leaf cutter ant in Ribeirão Preto, State of São Paulo, Brazil - Atta sexdens ASBM2 | ecosystem: Host-associated > Fungi > Mycelium > Unclassified ...
CTCGCTCTTTCTCTATGTATTTATCTTTATCTTTGCCATATATATCACTAATACGCGTCGTCGTAAGAACGCACGATAGATCGAATGCAACACGCAGACTGATAAGGACCGTTTAGTGTCGCGAGTCACTAATTATTTCGCGATAAGCATGTAATCAGGCACGAGGTGTGTTCAAATAGAGGATGTAAATATTATTGACAAATTTTAAAAGTAATACGTGTTCCTTGTAAAAATTTGATAGAAGGTAATGATTAATTACTTCTTTCACACTGAGAAAAATGTTGAAAATGAACGAAGATTCTGATACGAATAAGAATTCTGGTTATCTCAACTAGAATAATAATAGAGAGATTTAATCAGAAAATTTGTTCCATTTTCAGAATTCCAACCAGACGTTTTTCTTAGTGTAAATATTAAAAGTACTATCGTTCGAATGCTTTCAGTACTCAAAATAAATGATTCATCACTATCTTTTAGTATTAAATTTGTCAGGATTAAATTAACTGGATTTCTGTACACGGGAAAATTTTGTTGAAATATTTAAAAATTCAGACAGATACAGATCTAAAAATAATTTTGTTGGATTATTAAAATAATTATACAGGAAACTCAGGAAAAGCATGAGCAATTCTGCAAAAAAAATTTTGATAAGCAACTAATTTGAACGTTCTACATAATTATTTTAATGATTCAAATATAATATAATTATTTTCAGATTTGTACAAAAAATGGTTTTGTTGAAATATTTAAAAATTTAGTGTGATAGCTAAATTTTTAGACACTTCAACAAAACCGTTTCTTTGGTATAAAGTATGCTATTAAATAGGCTGTTAATTCCAAATAATTTCTTGTATCTTCATTATTTTGACTGTTATTATATTAATAAAAGTTGATATTTTGACATATCGTCAAATGTTGTTTTTGAATCAACTGTAAAAATAAAAAAAATCTTAGTTAAAAAATAGAAACATTGTCAAATTTTCTTTAAGTTAATAACAACGATCTCATTAAAATTTTAGTTCGTTGTGGAATTAAGTACGTCACTCTTTAAAAACTTAATTGATATTATTAATTTCAAAGCAGTTTTTATTAAAAAAATATCACAGTATCTCTAGAATAATATTATTATTTCTGCGCACACAATTATATCTATCGTTTAAAGTTTAAATATCGAAGTTCAAGCTTTACGTCATAACGCTGTAATAATTAATGGGTAATAATAAATGGGTAAAAAAGCGATTAATCAATCTGATAAAAAAGAGTTGAGAGTATCAGGAAAAAGTATATTTTCTAGGTTGCGTGTACAAATAAAAATTATCACATCACAGCTGAGATTGAAATCTGAAATCGGAATATTTTCTACTAAATTATGTGATATATATTACAAACTAAACAAATGTATATATATTATTACAAATGTATATATATTATTATATTAACTGACGAGGAGAACTAACTTTTGCGTGTTTACAGCATCGAAATCCAAATTTATAAAGATTTAATCATTTCCAATAATTGATTCAATATGTATCAATAAATCATAATCTACTATTAGTCACGAATAAATATAGAAATCAGCGTCAATTGAATATGTCGGCTTCAATATTCATAAAATATTATATTTTAATCTGCATTAATATTGCAGTCAGTCAATTGCTCTAATGGCCATTATATTTATTGATTTATATATATATATATATATATATATATATATATATATATACACACAAACTTTGCAGATTTGTTTAATGTAACCATTTTTTATTCTTTCTTTATGCCTTTATCAATACCCTTCTACTTAATTAGTTTTTACGAGCCAAGTTAATGCACCATTAACATCGACAACAATCGCTATTAACTGCTCTAATATTTAAATGTCATTTTATACAAAAAAAATTTTGTAATAATTATTCTTTAATAATATAATCTTTTAAAGAAAAATAAAAATATCTCAAAAAAAATAAAGGGAAACAATTTTATAAACGTTCCTTGTTCATTAATTCTTGCTTTAAATTAATCAAATCCGATACTAATTGAAAACTTCTTATCTTAAATTAAAAAAGAATGGCAAAAAAAAATTACTAACATCAGAGTATTTTTCCAGAGGCAACACTGTGTTTTATTAATATTATATCATCGAGATGATTAATTATAAGTGGAAATAATTCTTACATAATTAATTAAATCATGTCGTTACTTAATCTGATGAGTGTTTATGTCAGTTTCTGTATACAGATACTATGTATTACCTGGCATGTTTACAAATTTCTGATTTATGTAATTTTTTTTTTTATATTGCGCATTACACACACAAATAGAAACACGTTTTCACGTGTACTCGCTCCGATTTATTTGATTCACAAAATTATATACGCGTGTTGATAAAAAGGAAAAATAACTCTTTTCTCTTCAGATTATAAAATTTATGCTTCCTATATAAAATTATATAAATTTATAATGAGAATGTAATCGCCGAGGAATTTTAATCATGCTAAGCGTATTAATAGGTATTAATAAATACAAAACAATATTTTCTATATTTTATTTTCTAAATTTTAAAGATAATATTTTAATGTTATGTTGATAAAAAAAATTAAAAGTCACAATCAGTATATAAATGAGAATAAATGCCTCATAACCTTTTTAAAAAAACTGAAATGTTTATATCATTAGATGTAGTTATTAAAAAAGTTATCGTATTTAAAATTTATACAAACGTCGTTATATTTCCTTTTTATTATTTAGAAATAATTCAGAAATCAATTTCACTACAATAAATTTTAAATAAAAACCGGTCAAAATTTTTCAATTATAATTAATTATATGTATACCAAACAATAAGATTCTATTATAAAATAATATTTTTCTGTTGAAAAAAAAATGTAGAATAGCAAAGGCATCAATTAAAAATTTGTTTTTGCCGACAGTAAAAATTAAAATTTTAAAGTGTCCTAAAAGTGAATGAATAAATTTTCTTACACGAAATTTTCGCTAAACAGCAGTTTCATTTCGAATATATCGATGAATATGTTAATTAAGCAAAAAGTGATACAACATAAATATATTCTCTTTTTGCTTCTTTCTTTCTTGAAAACACTTAAGCGCATGCATAAGTCTGCGCATAAATGGAACATCAATATTTGTCACATTCATGCTGAAATCGCATAAACTCTACTACATTTACTCCACGTCACGTAAACATCGGTTCCGTGACAGATTAATGCCACACATGCAAACAGGCGACAATCCTTCTTCAATTCCTCCAAATATCATTTAAAACACATGTTCAAAATTAATTACAAAAATATCTAAAATATTTTAGCTATCATAACAATACAAACCCAATCATAAAAAACTCACAGTCCGTTTTAACACATACATATGGATCCTTTCCGTGTTACATATTTAGTAGTTGCTTGAGCGTCATCAATTGTCAAAGAAACATAACCTATACAGCGATTCGATCAACGAAGCTCCACCCGTTTCGCGAGTTACTTCGTTAATCGTCTTATCCACGATTTCGCGTCTATCATCAAATAACACAAAGCACATACGTATCATTTTGTAGCAAAACTGACTTACGTAAAGACTGCTGTCCCACGAACCTGCGTGGGTGAGCCGCACGGCCTTGAAGTCAACGTATCGACCCTGTCACCGTGCGATTCGCTCGCTCTTTTTTCACCGGAGATATGCCGGATACGACGACGGAGTTCGACGGTGCTGATAGGATACGATCGCCCGATTCTCATGCTTTGCTAGTAATCTTACGCGAGGCACTTCGATCCGCCTCGCGAAAATGACTTGAAGCTCGCGAAAACTATGGGAACCGGGAATCTCACTGTCGCACTGCCACCACGTCGAGCTGCGTCGCGTCGAACTTATTCGCGTCGCATACTCGCGTCGCGACCTTCCTTGTTAAGTCGTAACCCCCGATCACCCTCAAATCGAACTCGCGATATGTATAGACGGATACAGCATTTGCAACTGCGCATTGTACTCATCATATATTATCATACAGAGTTACTTTTGCAGCTTCGGCAAAAGCGCGTTCAGCAAAAAAAGCAGTGTAATTGTATACTGTTGTAAAATTCTTTAATATAATTAGTCTATACATTTAAATCCAGTAAGGAATTAAGAATAAAAATACCAATCATATTAAAGAATTTTACAATAGTTGCAAAGCTGTTTTCTTTGATGAACGCAGCCAATCTCAATATTGGAGCAGAATAGTTTCGATCAAATTTCAGTTATAATTGGCGATTAATTTTACTATATTATATATCGCTCATATAATTTTTTAACGTAATTTTTTATCGTAATTCGAGTCAAATTCCAAAAATGTATTTCAATTTGTATTGTTCTCTTTGATAATACAATTTATAAATAAACGTTCTACATATATCTTTTAAACATATAAAGATAAGCAAAAGTTCTCGTTTAATTGTAAAATAATTTACGCAGCATTCAATCATAAAAAAATTAGACTGTGAATTTAAATTTCCAGAATAGGATAGGAAATTTTACATCTCATGCAAATAATATAGGATTCTTATCGAAAAATATATTTATATTATTTCAGTAATACATATAGAATTATTTATCTTTTATTATTACATATAGAAAAATTAAGGGGCGACGAATTATTCCATACAATATATATCATTGCAACAATATTGCAACATTACAGTAATGCTATTGCAATATATAGTACACAATTATGCTATTTTCTGTACTGTATAAGATATAGTTAGAAATTATTCTTGAAAATGACTTTGTCTAAATTTTGATTAACTTAATCGATGATAAATTCAAAGTAGACATGATAATTGACACAGCATTCATACATCAATAATACTCAATATTATATAAACTAAATATAGCTTATATAAACTATAGCTAGCTATTACTGGAATTCGAATTTACCTTCATTTTCCTTATAAAACATTGAATAACAAGATTTCGTAAGAAAATTTGTGTCATTCGTATTTGAATGACAGTGCACTTTTGGAAAAGAATGCCATATGTGTATAAATGACGTGGCAGTGAATACATTAGAGTAAAATTTTCAATTCGTTGTTCTCGATTTAATTTTTGTTTCTGTAAACAATAAACAGATTAATAATTCTATTATATTTACGTTAATAAAATAATGCAAGTATTACTCGGCAATTAACTCATTAAACAGTACAATATTTCAAATGGATATAATTGTTACTTTTTAAATTTGACACGCGAAAAGAAGAATTAGATTCAAGAAATTATAGAATTAGAAATTTTGCTGCAAGCAATTCATTGAAATAATCGCCGATTAGATCGAATATTCCCGAATATATAGAAGTTATTATCAAATATGTTTTTTACCTGAATTAATGTGTATACACTATTGAAATTTAAAATAAATAGATATATGTTTGATATTTAATTAGTAAAAGAAAAAGTACAATTTAATATCACAGGAATAAAAAACAGATTTACTGTCATTAATGGCATCCTTTACAGAAATCCATGCTGACCGTAATTTTTACTAAAAGACAGAAATTAATTATTTGGAGTACAAAAAGATACTAAACTTTTTGTTTTTGATATTTAAAATAAGCAATTATAATTACTTTCAATATTAAGCCAGTAAATATTAGATTTCTGTAAAAGTCACACATTTGGTGTTTATGAAAATATACATGTACAGTGCATTCAATATGTACACGTATACAGGGTGTCCTAAAATTTACAATATAAAATTCTGTAGCAAAATAGTTTTCTCGAAAAATTAAATAAAAAAGCTATTTGTAAATTTCTATTTTAGCAATAATTTTTTAAATAATAAGGATTTAAATACAGCCAATTACAGATTATATTTAGATAATCACATGTCCATAAATCGCGTGTAATATCAGTGAGTGCTGATGAGCGAAATGTAATCTGTAGCCATAGTTAAATCCTTATATTATAGAAACTATTGCTTAAAATAAAAATTTATAAATATAACCCTTTTCACTTAATTTTTCGAAAACTTTCTTGCTAAATTTTGAGTGCAAATTTTGAATGCAAATATTCAGTGTATACATCGATATTTAAATCACACATGTATAAATAATAATCTTATACATACAATGCTTGAAACATATATGAACAAAATATATTATCATATTTAAGGGAACATATAATGTAATAGGCATCAAATTTGCAATGGGTTTTTCTAAAACATTTAAATATAAATATGTTGTCATTTGCTTTATAATAATCATTTTATATAACATGAAGTCCTTTTTAAAAATAAAGAATATCAATTGACTGAAATTTTGTGGCTTATATCATTTTATCATTTTGAATCATTACTATGAATCATATTTGAAATTTGTCCAAAAATTTCGAATGATCGAATTCGAAAAGTGGAAATCAAATCAAATGATTCGATGATCAAGTTCGATATTTAATGCGAAAGCAGTACTTGCATTTGTCGATAGATAGCGCCACCAGAACTGTGCATGATGCCGTAGAGATATAATGAATCCTCATTGAATAAAAGAAATGATATATGTACGGACGATTAAATCAGATTAAATCAGATTTAATCTGATTCTTAAAAAAAAAAGTTAAGAAAAAAATTTGCTACAATCTGTTGAAAGATTAAATGGCAATAAGCTGTTTCCATCATATGATAAACTGCAATCTGCAATTTATCATATGATGGAAACTAACTGCGTTAGATTAGGTTAGATTAGGTTAAAAGCATCAGTTAATCAATGCAATCATGATTTAAGGATATTGAGTTATACAATATCAATTAAAAGTTATCAGTCAAAAAACTAATATCAAACAATATTATTTAAAAATTTTTGATGATATTAATTTATGAATATGACCTGAATCTGCAAAAAAGAAAACAACAAATAATTTGGCTATAATGATTATATTAGATGTGGGAAAAAGTTCGTGGCGTTTTTTTAATGCCATCTAACGGGAAAAACGCCACGAACTTTTTCCCACACCTAATATATATGTATAATTAATGGTTATATATGTATAACTAATGATTATATATGTATATGTATATATACATAGCAAAATGACAATATTTTACAACAATTTATATATAAAATTTAACTTAATTCTTAATTATATAATTCAAGATTGGACTGATGAAAATAAATTTTATGTAAGAAAAACTTATTATTTTTTAAAGCGGATTTTTGCTTAAATATTTCGATGTGATTATATAATATATGTATATACATAATTTTAGCAAACCGCATCCAAATCATTACGTGTCGAATTCTTAATGTTACCTCATCAAATTTGCAAATAAGTATTACAAGAAACCATTTTGCATTATAAAATCAAGAAAAAAAATTTAATAATTTTAAATTTTTAATTTTAATAATTTTTTCAATAAGAGAACTGTTCAAATTTTACGGAGATATAATAATAAAACAATCATATGAAGTTTTTATATTTTTGATATTGTGTTTAGATGTGACATACATCCTTAATTTTATTTTTCTTTATTTGTCACGATAATTTAGTAAATATTCCACAAAAGCGAAATTTCGACTGAATTAATGAAGTAAATGTCTCGTTTCGCTTGCGCTCGCAACGCAATTCATGTCACAGCGTGACATGTAAAAGCGTGACAGAAAGGCGTACAAGAAGAATTAGTTACTTACTATTTACAGTGTCGACTAGAAAATTTCCGCTTATGTGTGGATCAGGTTGAATCTTCCATTACAGAGAATCGCGCGTATATGATTATAGCAAGATGGAGAATGTCGGTGCTCAATTTGCCAGACATTCAAACTGACCTTGAAGCCAAGTTACATTACGATTTCTCTTGAAGTACGCATGACAAATTTAGTACGATTTTCTTTACAATATCTGGAATTAAAATTCGGTGCGTAAACAGTGAAATTTTTAAGTCTGAACATTGATATTGAAAATAATCGTACAATAAACTTATAAACTCGTGACTCAAGATTAAATATGATTTGAATATTAGATAAACGGATCTCTAAATTGAACAATAGCATTTAGAGCGCTGATTGCAGACTATAAATAAATTCTCAAGATGAACCTCTAATATATGCCATTCATATGCTTATATATTGCAACATAAAAGCGTAATTTCTCAAATTAATAGTAAGCCAAATCAAAACGATTTATTATTGTCTCACGCCGCAAGAATATTAATAGAAAAAAGCAACATGCTTATAAATACAGCACACCTGACTGTTTAGCGACTGATAGTCGACATTTTTTTATTGATTTTAAGTTGACTTTCGATATTTAACTGATTATTAAAATAAGGTTAGATGATTGTATTATTAATTAACATAAAGTCGACTACATTAGCTGACTGGCGGTGATTATATTATGGTTGAGACATTTATCATCTTTTAGTTGATTAAAAGTTGATATTTAGTCTAATTTAAATCGAGGATGCGTATTATAAAATTATTTATAATAAATTCCGATTGCGGAATAAGTATTATTGTTTCCTAGATTTTTATTGTGTTTTCTGGAAGAATGAAATAATTCCGATCGAAATTTATTCCGAAAAATAATAGAAGTATTAGACTGAAGATACAGTAGGAAGATTATAAGGAATATAATAGAAAGAATAATGAATATCCGGTAAAAAATTACTCATGAATATATATAAATATGTATAAATATAGATATTCATAAACAAGCATTGCATGACTATACAATGTTCATATATCTTTCTTTTTGTAAAATTACTTTTTAGTGTAATAGAAATATTAATAGTAACGTAAAAACATTAAAAATAATTAAAAAATTAATTTTCACATTATTTGTTTAAAAAAAAATCAAGTTTGAAAAAATGTAAAAAAATTCCTTATGTATGTAATAATTATGTACAAAATTATGCATAATTGTATATGAGCAATTTTTTTATATTTCTTCAAACTTGTTTTTTTCTAAAACAAACACTGCAAAAATTTTCCCTTTAATTATTTTTTATGTTTTCATATTACTATTATTATTTTTATTACACTAAAAAGTAATCTTACAAAAGAAAGAGGAATATATGAACAAGTATGGACACATTTCATATATATATGTTTGACAATCATATATGATAATCATTGATTGTATATGTTTATAAATGTTTATGTATGTTTACATATTTATACATATTCATGTATGAAAAATTTTTTACCAGGTAACGATTTCAATCTATCTAACTATAATCCAGAAACTATATATATATTCCGGTATATCCGATTTCTAATAGATTGAAATTCGATATTCCTTATTCCTCATACTATTTTATTGTGTATTCTTAAAGATGTTTATACCTATTTGTACAAATATGTTAATATTTGTACAAATAAATATAAACATCTTTAACCTATATATATGAAAGTTCTTAGTTTATAGCAATCTATTTTTCTTAAATAACATTTTTCATTTGTTTAATTCATTTATCATTATTCTTACTGTTATAAAAATTAAAAAAACAATAACAAATATTACAATTTTTTGTATAAATACTTTAAGTATTCAAAATGAGTTATGCAAAATTTCATTGCGATTCAAAAATTAGTTAAAAATTTACAAAAAATAAATATTTTATTTATTTATAGAATAATTAATCTCTGCATCGCAATATAATTTTACAAAAATCATCTTGAGAATACTTTAAGTATAACTTGTATAAAAATTGAAATTTTTGTCATTATTTTATAGTGCACATATATATTTCTATATTATAGCAGAGATTTAAAAAAAAATACTACTTCTAATTGAAATAATTTTGATCCAGATAGTGGACCATCGCTAAATTTTGTATATTACTGTTAAATGTGATCTTAGAATAATCTGTAATTTTTTCGTAACTTTTTCATTATTTTGGAAATATGTGTAATGCATTCTTAACATCGTCTTTCGGAAATCATTTAGGCGAGAAATATTGGGGACGACGTGGAGACGTTCTCCAAGAGACAGCGGCTGCTCACGAAGCGTCGCGGATTCGGCGGTGCAGAGCACGATGCAATCGCATCGCACCGACCGCATGAACCTCATTCTGTGATAGTGGTAATAACGGACGCTTAATATCGAATACGTGGCTGCGTGGCTCTGGTTGCGATGTCGAAACACAACTGCATGCACAAAAAAAAAACAATTAAGTTTTACTTGTCTAAAATCTAAAAATTGTGCTAGATATAAATTTGAAAATAAATTTTGTTGGCCAAAATAATTATGTAGGACACTCAAGCTGATCGCATCGCTGAAATATCAAATTTTTTGCAGTACTTCTTATAATCATGCTTTTTTGAATTTTCTTCAAAAATATTTTGTTGGATTAACAAAATTATTTTTAGATTTGTATCTGTCAAAATTTTTAGATATTTCAGTGTTCTTTCTGTGTGAGGATTAGGTCAAGAAATTGGAATTTGGGCGCGACAGCCTGTTTATCAAGTTTCTGAATGGAGACAGGACCGCGAGTTCATTTCGCGTGTACCAGCTCCGCCGAACAACATCGCGGCGACGGCGAAGGTGGCTGGTGCGAGTGATTCGATGGTGGGGCGGTTGGAAATTTGCCATTGTCGAGAATAAACTGGTTGGGAATTCCATTCCTTCGGTGCCGTTCGCTTCGTTGATACCTAACTCACCTTCGTAAGTGCAATCGCGTCGAGTGAAGGCAAACGCGTGCAGACGTACGCACGCGTGCACGCAAACGCACAGCGATCGCGGTCGCTGTAATAGACACCTGTTGCGACATCGACCTGAACACAGTCAATCCAGTCACCGCCGAACAGTCGTGATCGCAGGTTCGAGGTGGGTTCACGTTCATCCAGTGAATAAACACCTTTGGCTGATATCTTCGTAGTGTTCGTAATTTCTAACAACTTCTTTAATTTAGCGAAACTTTTTTTTATACTGCGTTCCCAGATATGGTAAATATTAAAAATATGTTTGTAACGATAATTTGAATAATACAGATACATATGTGGGGAAATATTTACAAATTGTATAAGATGGGAATTGTATAAGATTCCTTTTTTAAGATTATATCAACTTACTATTTTGCAAATCTTATATATATGCTAAATTAGCACGTGGTACATGACAAGGTAACACATCACAATAATAATACGAAAGAAAGTCTCAATGCCTAGAACATATTTAAAACGTTAATAATCTTTAAACACTGCGTTGTCTCTAAATTTTGTTATTAGACGTTATCTCATTTGTAACATGATGGAAATTGTAATGATAATGATAAGTATCAGTGATAATTGATTTATATTTTATGGAATATAAGCATTTATTGTGTAGAGTATATACAAACTATTGCTTTTCATGCTTATTTATTTTTTCATGTATTCAATTATAACAATCATCGATAAAAACTACAAGTAGTAATTTAACAATGATTGCGTGATCTAATAAAAATTATACTATTATAATTTTATAATTAATTAGCCATTCGTTTTGGAGCAATTAACGGATTATCAATAATTGTCATTTGTCACAATTAAGAATATTTGGAATATTGGATTATACTCTAAGCATCGGTTAAAAATTATTGAAATTTAAAAACTACAAGTTTCCTAAATGCTTTGTTGTCAATAATCAAAAATTTTAGTCGTGAAACCAATCATGCCTTGAAACCAACTACAAAGAAAAAAAAAAATGAGACGTAAAACAGACTGTAAATTCCTTTTAAGCTTAATATCAGTGTTCCGTTAGAAAGAATTGAATCATCTCTTTTCGACTTGATACTTTAAAAAAAGAAGGAAATGACAATTCAACCTCATTCTTTTTGAAGCGTGAGAACTTCATATATAATACAAATGCGCAGTTTGCGTCTACGATTTTATACAGCACAATAATTATATTTTACTGCAATTTTAAGTAACTTTTAGTTAAACGAATGAATAGATCCAAATAAACTTTTCCAAATATTTTCTACGCGGACCTAATGTAATCAGTAATACTAATTAGTAATATTTTGACGGTCTTAGATAAAAATTATTGACAATATTATTTAATAAGTCAGTTTTATATACATTGCGACTTATACTTTACACGATCACTAAATGTATTGTCAATATCAACAAATCCTGATGATATTATGCGGCGATCCACATTTCTTAATTCTCTTTATTAGTATCGTGCTCTGTAGAGGACATTGTTCGAGAAAAATCTAGATTCAGATATTCCTCATAAATTCATCAATAATTATACATTATATTTATATTTGTTGAAACTTGACTATTATTGTGTGTAAGATCCCAATTAAAATTATTCGTTTTATTGATAATAAAACTAAATCAAATTTTTATTATCATTTAAATCAAATGAAAAACAGCCAAAGATTATATCTAACATGTCTGTCTTTTATATTTTGGATTATACTTTGAGATGTGACATATATAAAGAAATAATCTTTAAAGAAATAATAATAATCGTGTTATCTTATTATTTTAATATATACATTGAATCAATTCAATAATATAATTATCTAGCTAGAATACAAGAAAAGCAAAATATAATTAATTTTCATATTCTGCTTATTGATTAGAAAAAATTGTAAAATATGTATTGTCTTTAAACTCTGAATTAATCTTGATTGATGTAAATATGACGTACATCGATTAAAAAATTTATATATTGTGATTTGAACGCCAATAAAAACGCCGATAAAATTATTATAATCTGCATTTATTTCCTCGTATATAATTCAAATAATAATAATATTTAATTAAAACCACAATTGGCAGTTTAATCTCATAATAATAAAAATTGCAAATTTTATAGTCATTCATTTTGGGGCGATCAATAGATCAATAAATAGTCATTTATCATAATTAAAGAAACAATAATACAGATTTTTTTCTTATTATTTTGAACATTGTTCCTGTATTATATGAATTAATTCAGTATGTAATATTCATAATTAATTAAAGAATAATTAATTAAATCCAAGACGATATAATTAATCATGTGAGTAATTGACTTATATAATCCATTTATCGATTAAAAATAATCATGAATACATGTTTTCTTAAACTTTAATCTTTGCTCAATATAAATGATGTTATCAATTAAAAAAAAAATTCATATATCTTTGTGTGATTTAACACTGACAAAACATTTTCATACGATAATAATAATTATTCTCCATTAACATTATATGTATATCACATACGTGTGTAATCGCAAAAGATTCGAAAATAATAGATATATATTACATATCTCGATAAAAATTTGTTTTAACAGTTAATATAAATTATATATACCAATTTTTTTATTTCTAGTCTTAGATATAAAAATCGACTGTGAAGAGCTTTAAGTTCAACGATCTATCGACTGAAGAGACGTTATTCTGAATTCTTAAGATCAAATAATAAAAATGTCATTAAAATTGGCGGATGATCAACGATTTGCATTGATGAAGGTAAGAGTGAAGAGATATAATTTATTCTATATAATTTATTCTAGAAAATGCTAAAAAATAGAAAGTATCTGAAGACATGATAATGTCTCGGCGCTAAAACATGGCATGAGACAACTGTCTTTAACGCGAATCTATGAGTTAAAAAATGTCCAGATTATCGGTCGAGATTATAGAACCTCAATAAGGATTAATATAAACCTTCTGATATTTTTAAAGTATAATGTATTAATTTTCTCTCAATGTTGAGTTTCGTAGATATTAAATCATATTTCTAATAGTAAAACATGATAATGTAAATATTTTTTTAATAGATTATATCTTGCTTGATAAAAACCTATTTTAAATCTTGATTAAATCACGACATCTCTAAATAGAATAAATTGAAAAAATATTATTTATTACATCCAATTTCAAGGATTTTCTTTTACTTCATGTGCTCGCCAGTGATGCTTAAATGCTTAATATTTATCAGAAAATTTTCAAAATTATGTTGGCAATAATGAGAACGGCAATTCTGAGAGCAAGAATAATTGTTACATTACTTTTTTCCAATTTTATTGCTTTTATTTATTTTATTGCTTTTGTACGTTCTTTTTATATGTATAGATATAGATTTCATTCATTAAAAGTATTTTATTATTTTACACTTTTATTAACATATTATTCATATAATGGCTTTTTATATATTTAATAATTTCATATGCTATTTTTAATATTTTTCTGACTAAGATCAGATTTAGCTCAAAATCTATAAATAACATACTGCCTTTACTTGCTATTCCGACAAAATCGACATAGCTTCTTTTAAAAAATTCTCTCTCTCTCTCTCTCTCTCTCTCTCTCTCTCTTTCGTTCTCGATTTTTTATTCTTCTTATTTATATATACGCCAGTAAGGTCAATTAACCGCTTAAAATTTATCAGATATCCAGAATCATGTTGTTAATAGTGATAAAGTTTTGACACATAACCGTACTATTTTATTATATATTCTTTTAAATAATTTTATATAAAATAGACATAATAGAAACAAGATTTTCTGTTAATGTGACTATTTTATATAAAATTATTTAAAAGAATATATAATGTATATATGAATAAAGTATATCATACATTTACTTAGGTCGGTATTCATAGTTTAGTTTTCTCCTCATCGAAATGAAAAATATCTTCTACAATTATAAATAATAATAATAAATTATAAACGATAGTAAATAAACAAAAAAAAAGCTTTTAAATCTTTTAAATTTGTTAAAACTATTCATTTTAATTAACTTTTAATAAATATGTTAAAAAACACATAAAAATATACTCTGTGCTTAAGTTTACATGTTACAATAACACGGATACATATAATTATTAATAATGATTAAATAAATTACTGAAATATTATTAAAATTATTATTTAAATATTGTTAGGACCTATAATGTAATAAAAATTCAAACAATTTTTATTATTTCTGGAATGCTAATGCAAAAATTCAAGTTAATTAATCGTATATTATGAATTTTAATTAATGCAGACAAAACTTGTTAATCAAATTATTACTCTCTTTTCTTTTAAAAATAAACGACAAGGTTGTTTGAAAGGCTAAAAAGCTTATCTCTAAAATTTATACTTGACATATTTAAGACATGAATTTAAGAAATATGTAAATATTAATAATTAAACTTTTAATATTAATTATTAAATATAATATTAATTATTAAATATTAATTATTAAACTTTTATTCTGGCACAACTACTAATTTAAATAAAGAAATAAATGTTATGCCGCAGAAAAAAGAAAAAAAAGGGCAAAATATCGATACAATGCGCATTTATTTATTATTCCCGCGCATTTATTTATTATTTCTGCTTTATTTTGTGTTTATACGCAAAAATGATAATATTGATAAGTATATAAATATATTTCCATAAATGAAATTTTAAATATTCATCTTCTGGCTTGCTCGAAATAATTCAGGAATATTTTAAACGCCGGCGTCGACAGGAATATTAGTACCTCACGTAAATGATGTAACATATATCAATGTAATAGCATAAATCTAAAATCTATAAAAGATTGACATTTATTGGATACTTGACAAATTGACAATTTAATTATGAAGCACATAAATACAGTTGATAAATATAGATTATTGATGTTCATAATCAAACATACAGCAAATACAATTTTTACAAACAAATTCTTTAAATCAAACAATCTATTTTTCTTCTTCTCGATAAAACAAAAAGACAAAGAAAGTTTTTATGTAATGAAAATTTTTTATTAAAAATTGAGGTATTAATAAAACGCATAGATATAAGATGAAGAACTTCATAAAGCAAATGATTATATTTTTTTAATGTAAATAGAAGAATTCATATTTTTACCACTGTATCTGCTGCTCTCTAAAATTTTAAAAAGAAAAACAAATTTAATTAAAAAGCATCATATTAACTATTAATTTTTATTA
>Ga0157364_1003149_pt1 | contig 15881 bp, 7 predicted proteins | sample AttsexASBM2_FD_111476 | JGI IMG/M metagenome (GOLD analysis project Ga0157364, IMG submission 111476) | Fungus gardens microbial communities from leaf cutter ant in Ribeirão Preto, State of São Paulo, Brazil - Atta sexdens ASBM2 | ecosystem: Host-associated > Fungi > Mycelium > Unclassified ...
AGATTAAACAAACTTAGATAAATAAATAATTATAAAAAAATCTACGAAATGCCGATTTAAAATACTTCATATATTTATGAATTAAATTCAATAAAATTTATAATTCTTAATATAAAAAAGATTGCATTTAATTCTTCTTTTCGAATGCTGCTACTAATAATGAGAAATATAATATATATTTCTATAATAATGCTAAGATTAAGCTAACTACGATTTAAAATAAATATTTAGAAAGGCTATGAACTAAATAACAAAATAAATATGTAAATATAAGAAACAAATATAATTATCATGATCTAATGCAAATAATAAATATACGTCATTTTGAGCCTAAGTTTTTCTGTCTATATGTATATGTTTATGTGGGGTGAAGCTCGCCGAATCTGCAAAGTTCTCCCTCAAGGAGAGGAAGAACTTTGTAGATTCGGCGAGAGTTTCAAGAGATTGAAAAATTTCGAGAAAATAACATAATAAACATCATCAAGTGAAAATACAATGATTATTGTTGGTTATAACAGAATGATATATCGAATTATATAATTTTTGAAAAGAAGATATCGCAAGTAGATATCTGACAATGAGTAATCACGCGGGATCTATCTCTACGCGGGTCGTAGTAAGATCTTAAGTTATAGAAAATTAACTATAATCATCGTCGAATATGAGAAGAATAATTGACAATGATTAGTCAATTTTCTACTTAGAACCCTACGATCGCTATGACTTTCATTGTAGACCCCGTATCAAAGAACATTTTTGTATTTGAACGTCAGATGATAAGATCGACTCTTCTGTCAATGGAACTTAATAAAAGTAAAACTGGGATCTTCGCGGCCTTGAAGCAAACTAAAAAATTGTCAATTTATCGTATATACGCATATACGATATGGATCATTAGTCAATTTGCATCAGCTAACGTTCGACTTTATGCTCGCGTATTCATCGATCTAATAGACAGATTATACTGGCTAATTGCCACGTAATCTCTTGGCGGCGTTCCCGCAAAATTAGCCGATTGTATGTAGCTCGTAGATTAAAGCTTCGTTAGCGTGAACGGTTGCTCGTTGAGTGGCGATTAGAGGCACAACAATGTCTCGCGACCGAAGAAGTTGGCGGCTTCTTCTTGCGCATCTCGTCGATGCATCCGTCTTCTTTGGACAAGTTTCACGACGTTGATGCTAATGATCAACCTGGGATTTGATTGATTGATGTATACATAGCGGATGAAAATTATCGCATAATCGTAATAATTCACTTCACTTAACATTATGTCTGCAATTAAGTATGTATGTATCAGATGTATACTTAATTGCAGACTGTGTTACCTGCAAAAGAGAATTGTTTTGAATAAAGTACCCATTATTTAATCTAATGATTACTAAGCGTTCGAAAATAATAATTATTAGCATTTGTTAATTTTTTTAAATGTAAATAAGAATTTATACAAGAGCTATAAATCTCTAAATATATTTCTTTGATACTTTTTTTTTTACAGTGTTTTGCAAAAACTCGCGTATCAAATTCATCGGTGATAAATTAAACATAATTGGATGGAAATGCAATTACGTTTCTGCTTAAAGCATGGGAACTCAAACAATCGAATAATCTACACCGAAGGAGAGAACTTCGTGGAAATATATAATGGCCGAAGATTATTGGACGTGCATGAATCGAAACAATTAATCGTCGAACAGATTTGCATCATACACATATTAGATTGCACCTAGCTATACATATCATCTATATGTATGCATTCTGTCATACGCGAGCGAAGAATACTTGGAGCAGAAATATGAATAACAATAATGCCCAATTTTAAATGTATAAAGTTGTCATTTCTCGTAAAAATATATTTGTCTGTCCTTATCACACGATATCTGTTCACTATCACCGGATAAGTGTTATCGACAGGTTCTGAAAGTGGAGTTGTCAACTGCTAAATCTTTCCTGTCTTGCACAATATCGGGAATATAACTCAAATATTTTATCATTGACCTATACGTGACCAATAATATTGAGCAAAATCATTTTTTTGTAATGTTATATGCAAGAAAGCATAATCTTGCATAATATACCATGCAAATTAAATGCATATAATGCGAGAATTATTTAAATATAATAAGTATAAATTAACATTTTTTAAACTAAAACATCAAAATTAGACAATCTATTTTGAAGCTATAAAAATTATTGGATAAAACATTTTACAAGAGTTTTATATGAAAATATTTTTCTTTTGTCTCTATAGAAAAGATTAAAAAGTGTATGAAAAAATACTCTGATCGTAAACGATTTTTATATTTCTTTTTTTAACAGCAAATAAAATTGATATAGCTGCTTATATTTTATACAAAAGGTTATTTACTGTTGTTAATACTTTACGCTTCTGCGAACCTTACCTTTTAAAAGGATAAATCATAAAAGATTCAGCTTTGATTGATATAAATGATTTTATAAATCACAAGCAAATAATATAGTTTCTGATATTTGAAAAATTCCATTCTTAATGTGATACGTCGGTCATTCGACGAGCATTTAAAGATGATATTTAAGTGTCACTTTGACACTATTTCATTAAATTTTAATTTTTACTCTATACATCTCGATTGTATCTATTATATTAATACAGCAGATTTATTCATGAATTACAATACCTTTCCCATTTCGATTAACATCAATATAAATTTCTATTTTATTCGTATTGGTTGTTCGTTCCAATAAGCGTTTGACAATTCTATCCATTAATATATTTGTCATTTATGAAGTTTTCGTTATTTACATAACATTAATAGACATCGCTGTAGATTAGATATATGCTACATTTGTGCGTAAAAATACTTCGATCAGAAAATTTGTTCTAATAATATAAGTTATTAGAATTTTTCATAGTAATTATATAATTCAAGAATCATTGTTTTTCGAAATAATTAAAAAATCATTATCATATTTTTCAAATAATTACAAAATTATGATATTTTTCGAAACAACAAAAAAATACGATTGTATACATATCTAATTGACAATTACACTTTGAAAAATTATATTAAACAAATTTCAAAGTCATTATTGTAGCTCAAAATATTTTAGAATATTTGTCGAAAATTTTGATAAATAAATAGTTACTTGTATAAAAATAATAACCGATAAATTAAACTATATTATTAGGATAAAATTAGCTAATTAAAGTATTCTATTTATTCCTTTGAAAAACTTTAAATTATTCATTTCGTTGATCCAGTAATTATGCGCTTAATTATTCAATTAGAATAATTAACGCCGGAAAATACTTGCGTTCAGATACTAATGTTCGCTCGACGATTATTGTTAACGTTAATTGATTGGCAGAATTCATAAATTTACGATAATTTACATTCCTCTTATCAGATTGAGAAACACGAGAGAGAATACGAAGAGAAGATCAATATTGAAAGACCAAGACGTTACACGTATCTAATTGCGTCTGATATATATATATGTATAGTTGTATATGGCAATGTTAAGTACAATATATCATTGTCGCAAAATTTATAACAATGCCTCGACATAAATTACGCAAGCGCACTTGCAATTTTTTATAGCGGTACGTATGTGCCATGTGATAAAAAAAGCACGTTTCTTTACTTTGAAAAATGAGAGAGAAAAAGGGATTACATATTGTGGGATTTCATTTTTTATACACTATTATCTGGTAAAAATTTTCCTAGATACAATCATTTGAAAGTTTAGAAAAATCAATTTTATATACACGTGTTTCAAAGTTGAAATAAATACACTATTAACCCATTAAGTCCTAGTAGATCTCTATTTTTAACATTTTATTTTTTTTTTAGACATTTCATTCTATTAACTAAATTTTTCGGAAAGAGTTTTCTCTAAATGCCAATAGTCATCTAAAATTTTTGACAATAAGAATTAAAAGGCCAATAAATAAGTTTGATTAGGATTTAAATTACACAAGGATTTAAAAACAGAAAAATGCGTAGTAGTCTCTTAGGATTTAATGGATTAACAGAAAAATTGAAGAAAGTTGAGCGCAAAAGATAAAAGATTCCAGAAATTTTTAAACACTTTATATACTTCATGTTCAAGATAAATCGTATTAATTATACAAGCAATTTTAAAATTTGTGGGAAGTCTAACGTATATCGACGATATATATATTTCTTAAAACATTTCTTTAATTGTACAAGTTAAGTTTTTTATGAAAAAGAAGCGTTATTGGAAGCAAATTTAATAACGTGTAACTCGACACTAATCAAAGATTTATTTATATTTCTCACTTTCGCCTAGTAGAAAACAACGTTTACATTAATATAAAATGAGTAGCTCTGTTTTTTCCTCCAACTAACAATCGACTTGCAAAATATCGATATCGCGTATGTCGACCTTGTTCGAGTGGCGATACCAAACCGGTACCTGGCGTGAAAGTTATTCCGTCAGTAAGTAGTTGCGAGTTGTCCATGTTTGTTCAACACGGTGTGTGTCGAAAATGCGGAATCGTCGTAAGTGATGTAATTACATTAAGCAATGTTTGATTTTATCACGCGATCATGCTCTAAGTCATCAAGTGATGACAGCTATCAAGATAATTAAGATTTGTTGTAAAAGGCGATCTCTTCTCTCTCCTCTTCTCTGTAAATGATGACAATTCGGGAAGTACACGGAAAGTAAGATGTAACCATATGTAACGCTATATTGTTTCTTAAAAAGGGATTTTATAAAATGTAAAATACGAAAAGGATAAATCTTGAGATCAATGGAGTGCTAAACAATAAACGGTGAAAATCAAAATTATATTAGATATTATTTAATTCTTTGAGTGAAATTCGTCATTTCAATTGCTATATATTTAATTTTGTAATTAAAGAAAAGGTATAGTTCTTTTTTTTTTTAATTAAAGAAATGTTTTAGGATTGAAAAAATGGATGCAAGGAGAAGGTACTATGAAGAATACTCTCATCGTTGGATTGGCGGAGCTGATCGGTACAGCTATGCTAGTGTTCTTGGGATGTATGGGTTGTATTGCTGGTCTCGGTGTCGTGCCTTTTCATTTACAGATAACGGTGACATTTGGTTTAACAGTTATGATTGTAATTCAGGTCAGTAGGTAATTTTTGACGATTATTTTCTACTATTACTTCATCTTTATTTTTGCATTTTAAATTTGATAAAAAATATGACGGCTCAATATTATGTATGTTCTTTATAATCTTTCTCTTCTATACACTAAAAAAAAAAAATATAGTCAATTTTAATAAATATTTAGTTGAATACTGCCAACTAAATATTTATTAAATATAAAGATATATTTATTTGATACAAGAAATGTTAATTAACAATCATTTTTTTTATTGAACAAATATTTACTGTAAGTAAATGTTTAGTTGGCAGTATTGAACTAAATATTTATTAAAATTAACTATATTTTTTTCTCAGCGTACTATTATACGTGGACATGTGTCCGCGTTTCAATTACAATATTTCTTTTAAGAATTATCTCTCTCTCTCTCTCTCTCTCTCTCTCTCTCTCTCTCTCAATACCTTAATGTAATAGCATCATATTTATAGCATAAATAAACATTATATTATACTGAACCATATTATAATGATATAAATACTTGGAGTATATATTGTATTATGACTATAACAATTATAATTACATTCAGATATTAATATTTATTAAATTATATCATTGTACCATATTACGTCACTGTAATAAGATTGTACATCTATTTCGTCATAATGCCTATATTATTATAGTTCTTCATGTAAAAAGAGAAGATTATAGTAAAGCTTAATATTAAATAAACTAATAACAGCAATGACAATTACGTGCAAACATTATCTAGTATAATTTTCCGTGATTAAATAACATTCGCGGCTCGAATTAATTCAAAACGATATAATTTTGATGCATCCATATATCCCGAGAGGAAATCTTTATTTATTTCTATAGTTTATCTACAATAACTGAAAATGATGATTGGCATACGATATATTTTCATATTTATAACATCGGAAATTAAATTAACAATTAATCTCGCTCTTATATTTCTATCGAAAACTATAATTGATTTCTTTATGGTATTTATTATGTATTACGAAATATAACATCAATGTATAAACCAAAGATGTGCTTAATCGTTTACACTCAGAGATAAGAGTCAAAGCGAATTAGTCTTCTGTTCCTCATTTATTATCCATCCGCTATACTTCAAATAGCTTAATTTTTACATTTTCGGAAAGAAAGAAGCAAAGAAAGAGACAGATAGCTATAATATAACAAATGATTATTTCAGTAATATGTCATGTTTTTTTCTACATTGTTATCTCCTTTTATCTATATTTTTTGATACAAATTCTCTTGTAGAATCTCTAATCTGTATGACATTTACATGCCGCCTTTCACTTGTCTCCATAATCAAGGTTACAACAAAACGTCGCTTGTGCTGAGAATCAGCTCTATAAAGCTAGCAAGACCAAATCAGCAGAATTCAGCATCAAATTGGACCTATCGGAATTTTTAGTAATCATTTTACTAAATCGTATTATTAATAATGAATAATTTTGTACTGTGTACTGTGTGCCATTTTGAAAAAAATCGTGGTGCTATTAGCTGAATATTAAGCTGGCAGAATCAATTTAAAATAAAAGAAAAAAAGAAAAATAATATCAGAAATTAATAGGATTGAATTTATACTATTTTGTACTACTAATTTTATGTGTCATTTCCAAGAAAATACTGGTGCTGCTAATTTAATATTTAAACTGGCAGAACCATAAACACAAGAGTAAAATTAACGCAACTGAATTTGTATTAATTTATACAATTTAAAGTAAGTTAATATTTTACATATTTTCTCCTTAAAATGACTTTATTAATATACTTACAATCTATGAAATATCTTTTGAAATTTATAGGCTACTTCATAATTGAAACGGAAATACAATAATATTTTATGAAATTTTTTAATTGGTAAATTGATAATGAAAAATTGATAAAAATTGTGAACAAATGGAAAATGATTTATTATATTTATATGAAAATAATAAATTAAAAATAATTCATCCATAGAACATTTAAGATCTTTAAAAGTTCTTGTATTTTTTTGTATGACTAATGTTCGATGATATAATAATTTGAATGTTCGTATAACCGACGTTTTTTATGAATTTCTGGAACTTATAAGCGTGAATTCAAATTTTTGTTGCAAAACACATGTCTCATGTTTTTATTTGTAGAATACGTTAGCATATTTAAAAAAATAAAATAAAATGATGTTTCGAAGATACTCGATTTGATTGGAATGCTTCACAGATTGTAAGTATATATACCTACTAATAAAATCATTTAAAAAAAGAAAATATGTAAAATATTAACTTACTTTTAATAGTACAAATTAGTATAAATTCAGTTGTATTAATTTTTTTCCTTGTGTTGTATTTTTGTGATCCTTAAATATTAAATCAGCAGCGTCATTGTTTTTCTTCTTGGAAATGACACATAATATAGAATTGTTTTTGGTAGAAAATAATATAAATTCAATCCTATTGATTTCTGATATTATTTTTCTTTTTATTTTGAATTGATCCTGTCAGCTTAATATTAAGCTAGCATCGCCACAATTTTTTTTGAAATATACACATGATACAAAATTATCATTAATGGTTTCTTTAATATAAAATGACAATACTAAAAATTCCGATAGGTTCGATTTCATTCTGCCGATTTGATCCTGCTAGTTTTATAAGTTCTGCGAATCATGCTGCGAGTGGAATGTGCGAATTTTTCTAATATATATAATATTTTATTAATTTTTATTCTTCATAATTTTGTATTTGAATCACAATTCGAATATTTTGGGCATACCTTAAAGCATAATATTAGAATCGATGCAGCAACAATTAAAAATTTTCTCTGATTCTGTGTTTTCTCTCTGATTCAGTGCATTGGTCATCTCAGTCAAGCTCACATTAATCCAGCTGTCACTGTGGGAGCTGTCATTCTTGGGAAAAAAACCATTTCTGAGGCTTTAGTTTACTTTGTGTCGCAAATGATAGGTGCCATTCTGGGTTACGGTATGTTGAAGGTCGGTAAAAGCAAATCTAATTATTCTTTCATTGAATTAATTACAACTAATTACGTGCAAATATAAAAAGATATAGTAATAATTGTCGCAAACATTACAATTGAACTAAATCGTGATTTAGCAAAATTGAATTTAGAGATTAGCAATTTACGTAAAGAAAAATGTATAAATTATGTCGTAACTTTAAACTTATTTTTTCTTTATAAAAAAGCAAGAGAATTTTATGTGTTAAAACCCGTAAATTATAGATGTAATTATAGATGTAATTCAGGATAATGGGTACATTTCTTTACTCTTTATAAAATTTTATAGTCATTTATAATAAAATTTATGATGCGCACGAAATAAAACCATTCACGGAGCATTAACTTCCATTTTTTCAGATAAATAAATTATTTAAAACATACAATTTCTCTCGCGCGCGAGTTTCTAAATCTTAAATTTCCTTTTAATTATGTATATGTTTACTTACAAATAAAAATAATACAATGAATATGTAATAATACAATAAATGTGTAATGATTAAATTTGTTGTGACACAACTAGGCGAAGTTGTGTTTAATATAGAAATTGATATAGAAATATTTTTTGGTCGTATTGATAATCTTCAAAAAAACCCGCAGTCATATTTTAAGTTAAATGTTGACAGAATGACATACATAGAATGTGGATTTTTTAAAACATTCGATTTGCATTTTGCTCGATTATATTGTATTTCAATGAAAAGGAGATGATTGAGTGAGGCAAATATGTTGGTGACGTTTATGAGGTTACATAATGAGATAAAAATAAAATAGGGATATTAATTATTAATGATTACTGTATATCAATGCTTAATGAAACACGGATCAAGACCTTTGTTTAATCAGTACACGTGCCGGTCAGTTAATAATTAATGCTCTCATGTAATCGGAGAAAAGCCTTACTGTTGCGATATTTGTTTCTCGTAGAATATTAACACGGCCGTCCTGATAAAGCGAGCAAAATGAACAATACAATTACCTCTTTCTTCTATTATTGAAAAATGTGTTCCTTACAGTTGAGTGATTGGGGACAACATGAATCTATTCAGAAATAATGAGGCAGAATATAAATCATTCAATTCTGTTAGGAGACAAGCGTAAAAACGTTTCAAGATAAAGTAAATGAATATTGGTTTCAAATAAAAACTTCATATACATTTTATGCTTCGAAGTCTATTTTTATATAGCAGCCAACCGTATTTTATAATACTATTTTGTAAAACATACAAAATAAAATAAAAACAAATATATTTTAAATTTTCATTAAAATATTTGTATTTATAAATAACAAGCGTTTTTAATAAATTGTTAATTAATTTTTATACATGATAAAATAATATATTATTTTTCTTATACATTCGTAATATAATAAATATTACGTAATATATTAAATAGTGAATAAAAGTAATGCTAATCATTAGGTCAACATTTATTTTATTTATTATATGTAATGGAATCTTATTTTGTTTCACTTTATCCATAATAAAATTCATTATTATCACATGTATAATATACAAGATAAACGAAAAAAACACAATTAATCGTTTAATTTATACAGTTTAATTTTATTCAAGAAAAAACTGTTATCTCATTTGTAATGCAAAATGCAACTATCATCTGTAACATTATTTCGACAATATATTTTTTCTAGGTAGTGACACCGAAGGATAATCTGACGGCTGGTAAGGTTGATCAAGCCGATATGTTTTGCGTGACTGGTTTACACGCTGATCTATCTACGATTCAGGGCTTGATTGTCGAAGGGATCGCGACTGCCATTCTGATGATGGTAGTGTGCTCTGTTTGGGATCCAAGAAACGAAAAAAATACAGACTCAGTGCCGATTAGGTTCGGTTTTACGGTGATTGTGCTAGCGACCGCGACTGGACCTTACACCGGTTGCAGCCTAAATCCCGCGAGGTCGTTCGCGCCAGCATTATGGAATAATCAGTGGAGGCATCAGTGGGTCTATTGGTTTGGACCAATCGGCGGCGCTCTGATTTCCTCATACATGTACAAATCTATCTTCGGTGTTCCTGAAAAAATCGAGGAAGAAGAACCTGTACCTGAAGCTATCGCACTTAACAGCGTGGATTCTCAAAAAACAGAGGTGAGACGGAATAATTAACCCTAATCGAAATTTCCTTAATTGGTATTTGTGTGAGTCCAGGATACTTTAAATTAATCTTTGCTTAAAGTTAACGTAAATGAATTAATTTTTTATTCTGAAGATTAAAATTCGGGAAATAAGATTATATAAAGTTAAAATTATGTATGTAAAGTTGTAAAAAATATTGCTATAAATAATTTTTTACAATGTGTAATAGTTGAAAATTCATAAATCAAGAATATTAATTATTCAAAACATCTAACTTTGATCCGATCCTTGGCGCTATCATATTTATACATTAATTCAGTTGGATTTTATTTTTACAATATATAATAGTTGAAAATGTCTGAGTCCCCTGGAAACACGAATATCAATTGTTAAAAAAAATTTATAACAGTATGAGCATCGGATCTATTTTATGACATTTTCTTCGTTTTTAGGCCTATGAAACATTCGCAAATTGTGCAATTAACAGTATAAGCAAAAAGTGCAATATTTAAATTTATTAGATACATATGATTAACATAAAAAATAGAAATTTTGGCACATGAGTATCAAAGAAACACTTGTAAATATAATCTTAAAATATACATTATTTATTATTATATACACTGTTAAAAATGTGACCACGAACTTCCTTTACATGTAAATAAAGCTCATGGTTATGAACGAAATTAAAAGTAATGAATGATTTAACTAAAAATTAAGTTACAGTAGTTACTTAAATGTAACGAATGTGTACATTAAGTGTATGAAAAATACATTATATTTCATGTACACAAATGTACTTTTCAGTTATAAATACATTAAATTTTTAACAGTGTAATTACAGAGAAGTATATATAATTCATTAAACGGTTGTTTTTTGTGCATATATAAAATATTTATAATTAATTATTTTCAATTAATACAATTTTTGTCATTATATACTTCGAATATAATTGAAGTAACATGAATTAATCATTGCGGAATCCTGTTTAATGTGCTCTAAAGTCCTTAAAGTAAGATAAAAAATACCTGCGTATCTTGCGCGTAACCAGAATTATATCTCGTTTCAGCAATAATTCTTGTTAACGACATTTCGACGAAATTAACAACCATTTTCGTGCTACTTTAAATGACCCCTTAAAATACGGAAAAAACGAGGCTCATGTGGTTTTATCATGTAAACGCCATGCCCACCATGCATCAAGACTTTTCGCATGACGTGGATTATCTTGTAAGGGCCGGCCATAAAGGTCGACGATAAATCGCTAGGTGGGCAGGGAAGTTCAGTAAAACTGGTTTTACGAGACGTTACCGGAGAGCTGGATTTAATGTCGTCGGTTTACCCGATCGTCGATGCCGAGCTCTAAAGTGGATAAAGAAAGAAGCCGTTCGTTCTGACGATATTGTATTTTATTCTTACATATCTTCTTGTTTCGTCGAGGACTGCGATTTTCTGCGTTTACAACCCTCCTTTGAATAAAAATGAAATCGTTTCGTAAAAGTACTTTGAGAGCGTATAATAGTGCGAGAATATTAAAATGATCCTTAAATCCGAGTGTGAATCTACATCTCTTAGGGCGGTATTCATAGTCCGTTTTTATTTCAAGACTGTCTTAAGTAATGTCTTAAGATGCTAATACAGCCCTCTGATTGATTTGTGATTTCTTAAGACTGTATTTTAGACGATCTTGAATATAAGATCTGGCTATGAATACCTGTCTTATTAAATAAAAATTTGCCTAGATGCAGATACGGATCTGAAAATAATTTTGTTGGATTATCAAAATAATTACGTAGAACGCTTAAACATTGATGACAATGCTACAAAAAGTTTTAACTTCTACCATAACAGCCAGTTGAAACGTCCTACTTAATTTAAGTATTTTGACGGCCCAAACAAAATTATTTTCTATATCTAGATCTGTATCTAGTTAAACTTTTAGACACTTCGGTAAAACTGTTCTTTTCGTGTAAGAAGTGTACGACTTTTTTGGTTCTTATATATATAAAAAAGAACTTTCCAATCTTAGAAGAATTATTTTTATGCAATTTTGTTGCAAGTAGTTCAGAAAATGTTTTTAATTTTAATTATAAACTGTCGTGCAGCAAAAAGAGCTCTCTTCATTCGTTTTAATTAAAGCAACGGTAAGAATATTATTTGCGAAATACCGCTATTTATTAACCGCACGGCAAGCGGTCAATAGCCGTTATTCAGTCAATGATTATTAGCGATCCTCAAACATCCTCATTTTCCCATATCGTGCGCTGAATATTTCCGCGATTCGATTTGCGGCTTTTGGCTTGATCACGATTCGAAATGACGCCCCGAACATTAACCGACACATTCTTCTGCTGTTTATATTTCAGCAGTCCTAATTTGATGGCAAGGACAGGCACGAACTAACGGACAATAAGAAGCTAAAACTTGGTCGACGCTTTCTCAATGCGAGAAAAACCTTCCGGACTTGCGGAGATAGGGTAAGATAATTGTTTTAGAACACATGGACGAGTCCAGATGGCCAGAATCGCGAGGGAGTTTCCGAGGCTCAACCAGGATATACTCACAATACCTGGAATATACAGGATAGACAATCGTCTCGATTCAACCGCTGAATAGTACGTGTTAGTCGTCAACGTAAATTGACGCAGCAGTCATCACATATGTACATCATGTACAACCGCAAGTCATGCCGTTTCTCATTGTCAGTCAACTGTAGAATTGCACATCATTATAAATCATTGCTCTCGACAATCCGATGTAAACTTAATTGAATTAAGGTAAAGAACGAGACGTATCGTAATTGTGGACGTAAAATAAGGCAAAGAAAAACATAACGTAATTCCATCCACGCAATAACTTTTCACGACTTATACGTATACGTATACGTTTTTCTTTGTTTTACCTGACGTGACCTGTTCACGACCACGATAGTTATATCTCGTTCTCTGCCATCAGCTTAAAACAATAGTAAGTGAAAATCAACATTCGTTTGAATCAACATTCAAATTGAATTAAAACTTGAATGTGACCCAATTAGGTTAATATATCTCCAATTTCATCGAGTCTAATTAAGTGTAGCGTGATGTCTGCCTATTTATTCAGGGATTTAGACTGTCTCGGTAAAACTCTTGTGTGATGCGTGAAAGCAATCTTGACACAGTGCCCTCGTAATCGCGATAAAACGTTAATTGTAATTATATAAAATATGAAATTAATTCCAAACGAATCGTTATTTCGCCACTTTCTCTCTGTAATATAGTGTACATTCATTTATTATAAATGTCCAAATCATTTAAATGAGTTTATTGCATGTGTATATATTTTATTTGCTCTTTTCCATCCATTATGTATGTACGCTAGAAATAAGTTACACACTTGCAACTTAATTGAGAGAATGTGTAGCGAAAAAATAAATTTGTAAAATGTACCTAGTCATGCACGCGTGCGCGTTAATATTTTAATTTTTGTTATACGCAGTTTGAATACAATGAATAAAATTATGTAATGTATAAAACTTCAAACTTGTGCTATATTTCTGTTCTTTCTGCACGTCTCCCGAATGATTTCACATAGTGTTGTACGTAATCCATTTAGACTTTATAATACCTTTATGCGATATCACTTGACGAATCGTTTCCATGTTATTCGCTCAATTAAGCAGAGCAGACCATTTTGTACTCGCGTTTGTTAGTCGTCCGATGCGCCGGAAGCGGAAATGTCGATTCCCGTGCGGCCGACCGATGACTTTTTACGAACCTATTTTTGTTACATAACTGCACCATACATATATTCGTTATTTCTATAGTTACGCGTATATATTCGCCCGGAGCTATTGCTATGGCGGGAAAAGAGTTTCATTCACCGGGGGGGATTCTTTTCTGCCGACATGGCAGCTTTCGACGAAACGATAGTTTCCGTGAATCAATAATTCACTATTTATATAGTTTATCAAGAAACGCACAAATATGTAGTAAGTTCAACAAAGTCTCATTAACTATTTGTCCGTCCGTGCATATATCATCTTACACTTATTTCTTGTAGGTCTTCCGACGAATAACCTCATATAATTATAAAAAGAGTAATTTAATAGAATATTCCATTGGAAGAATTAAAATGTTATTTAATTTTTAAAATTTAAATTTTTTTAAATGTACATATTGATTAAACGTTAAAAGCTAACTTTTTAACTTGCTCGATGGACTTGTTGGAAATAACATTTTCCGTGATACAAATATTTCATAATTGCTTGTAAAAAAATATAACATTTTTGGATACTGTAATGAAACTGCTGCTACGTGTTACATGTTTCTATTGAAAATAATATTAGTGCTTTTTTCCTATTTTATTATTTTATAATTTTTTAGTTTTATCTATAACAGAACAAGTCTTTCAGTTAATATAAATGCACAATGTTATTTCATATAATATCTCATAATAATATTGCTAAAAAACATTAAAAGAATGCTAATAATCTTCGTATGCACATTTTAATGGAGTTATAAGCTTGCAGTGCAATAAATAAAAACGCGTAAATAAAAATAACAACTTTGATTGAAAAGGATTGAAAGTCGAGTGTCATCGAAAAAATATGACATGCGTAAAAAGTGTAACTTTTTGATTTTCCTCTTTGCCGCAGGCCGCCTGCACCGACAGATTTTTGCAACTCGTTTTTACGATCTACACTGCCTACGATCGCGCATCGGAATACAAAATACAAACACTCTCTTCATCAGTTTATCCGAAACGACGAAAAAATACAACAAAGACCAGCGGCGTTATCCTCGTACGCTTTAAACGTTACGTGTTAATCGGCCATCGATTGCAGAACCATTTGCAAGCGCGAAATATTTGTAGTATCATTCGTAGTACCGTTTAAATTATAGTCGCCTAACAAATCACGCGTAATTGTCTCTGAGTACGTATGCGATCATTAATACCGGGCTTTGACTATGACATATTGCAACGTGTATGCTATGGAAATGAGAACAACAATGGGGAATGTACAGTACTTTTGTTTTTCCCGCAATAATAAATTACATCGTCTGTTTTTATCACAATAAGCCATTATCAGCTGTGTAATTTCATGTACCTTAATAGGCAAGTAAAAACAGTTCTCTAAATATTATAAAGCGACACATGTAAATACGAGCCCGTTGAACTGCGTATTATTCATTTTCTTTCCATTGCTCATTATTATTTTTACGGGATTCTTTCTTTCTTTAGTACTTTCAAAGCAATACCACAAGTATTGCTTTGAAAAGAAATATTTTTCTGAAGGATCTAAAATTTTATTGGATATATAAATCTAAAAATAATTTTATTAGAATTTTAAATGGTTGTTTATTTTTTAGAATATCAAATTTTTTGCAGCATTGCTTATTATTTTTAAGTTTCTAACAAAATTATTTTGATAGTCTGAAATTATATTTTCAAATCTACATCCAGCAAAATTTTATATCTTTCAGCAACATTATTCTTTCCTCATGCAAAAATATAACGAAATGTTACAACGAAGCATAAGATGTATCTTTTATTATAATATAATTATCTTTTTTGCTAATTTTCTCTCTAAAGAAGTTGCACTGGGTCAGCGTCCCGAATTAAAAAAAAAAAAAAAAAAAAAAGAAACCGCGTAGAATTCTTGTGGAAATTGTTTTAGGCGCAAAAAG
>Ga0157364_1003151_pt1 | contig 15878 bp, 8 predicted proteins | sample AttsexASBM2_FD_111476 | JGI IMG/M metagenome (GOLD analysis project Ga0157364, IMG submission 111476) | Fungus gardens microbial communities from leaf cutter ant in Ribeirão Preto, State of São Paulo, Brazil - Atta sexdens ASBM2 | ecosystem: Host-associated > Fungi > Mycelium > Unclassified ...
CTTTTAAAAAAGTTACACTGACATATAGTAATGACTAATTTCTTCGTAATCGAATTCTAATGAATTATTAATTATGCAATATTAACATCTCGCTTTATTAAGAATATGAAACAATGAGAGAAGGAAAAAGAGAGAGAGAGAGAGAGAGAGAGAGAGAGAGAGAGTGTGTGTGTGTGTGTGCGCGCGCGAGAGAGAGAGAGAGAGAGAGAGAGAGAGAAAACTATGTGTTTCTTCGATGAAAAATTAATACCTAAATTCTAAGCAAAATTGTAAAGCTCATAACATATTCTCTTATAAGAATTTATAAATGTTTATAACTTTATGCAATATATTTACTGATACTGACTTCTTGCTAGTCGTAAGATTCACGAGAAATCGTTGAATATTTATGAATGATCGTATATGTTATATACGCATAAAATTAAAACATCAATCTTTCTCTCTCTCTCATAGATTTTTATAAGTTATAAGTCTTACGAGAACAAATTACGAGCCTTACGATTCTGTTTAAAATTGATCCATTAGCTTCATATCCTATGAACTTTATTAGATATCTAATGATATTTATGAGGAAAGCATGTGCAACAAGATTCAAAAAATTAATGCATATAAATATAATAAATCTCTATTGTTCATATATAATTAAAAAATTTATGAAGTATTTATATAAATTTATATATAAATATTATATAAAAATGTTTAAATATAAAATACTTATATATTTATATTATAATTATATAATATAAATATATAATTATTATTTATATTATATTTATAAAAATATTTATATATAAATATTTATATAAATTTCGTCCAAATCTTTAATAATCACTGCAATGTAAATTAATAAGAATTATTAAAATTTAATTTATTACACATAGCTTATATGTATATCTTACATTAAATATTATCAACAAGTAAAACCTTTTTTTTCAAACAGTGATTATAAATTTCTTAGTCGCACAACGTAAGAATGAAAATATATAAGTTATATATACGAATTTAAGTTACACATACAGATGTATTGTATTCTACTTATACTTTTATGCACAATTAGTTAAGTTTTTTTACAAAAATATTAAAAATCACAGACATAGACACATGAAAAAAAACGATCGTAGAATTTAATTTCTTTTGGAATAATTGCGACAATAATAATTGTGTAATAAATAAATGATTATTTAAATGTCGGAAATGATGATGTCGCTTTTTCTGTGCTCCGATCTCAAGCGTGAAATAATTTTTTATAAAAATTCGATTATGAAGTGAAATATTATCGATTCGATAAATCAAAAGTACTATTTATATAATTTCTATCCTAAAAATATTCTTCTTTATCACGCGTAGAGAATTAGTATAGGAATTCGTTTCGCAATTTCGAATCTCACGTTATAGAATAAATTGTTAACGCGTCTCGTAGAATCGCTCCTATCAGCCTCGAGCTTTATGATATGTTGTTGCATGTCGTTCATTCGTACTTAGCCTCAATTTCAAACCAAATAGCTGTAACGCAACGCAAGTCTCTCTTCGTAACTTCGACCTTGTTTTACGCAATTCAGACACAATTCACCTAATCACCGACGCTCTGCTTTCTTATCGCAGGTGCGGATCAATCAAAGGAATACGACGCTCTATGGATGTTGGAACGAAAGGCGCGCAGCATTGGTCAAGAAAGCCAGGATTCTCTTCCGTACTCGTCGTCGAAAGTACACGATACCTTAGGATGTGGTAGCGATTATCCGGTTCAGATGTATAGCGGAGACTCCTACATGCCGATGATACAGACGATACAGACCCACTACGTTTGTACCGATTGTGGCAAAAAATATAAATGGTTAGACAGTCTGAAGAGGCATCAAAGGGTGGACTGCGGCAACAAGGAGAAAAAGTTCTCCTGTCATGTGTGTGACCGAAAGTTCAAGTATCGATATGAACTACGGAATCATATCACCGCGCATCACTGCGGGTGACTTTTTCTTGTGAAAAGCTTTCCTTTTCGAAAGTTCGCGGACTAAAAGAACGTGACCTGATTTAAAGGCCGACAGGAGTGATGAAGATCTTGGAAACGAATTTCTCCTATTACAGCTAAAAGAGTGAGAAAATCCTAATATAATTGTGGTATTCGTAATTGAAGAATATCTGCATGTTGTTAAAAAGCAATTTTTTTTTTTTAAACACAAAATTTGTTCTGATATCTTACTCAATCTACATTACCCGAGCAGAATAAGTCATTGTAATATCAAAATGATGTCAAAATGACATTATTTTGACATCATTTTAACGTTATTTTACCGCTATTTTGATCGATGTTGTTTGTTCGGGTAAAGTATAACTAAAATGTAGATAATTTTATTCATTATAATATTTTTAATGTTCAAAATTGAGCTCCTTAGAAGGCTTCGCAGTTTCGTAAAACATAATCCAAAAAAAAGTCTTATGGCGAAATGTTGTTTCTACGAAACAAAATATATTATACAGTTTTCCGTGATTATATTTGAATAAGAAACAGATTATTTTGTTTATTATAATATTTTTAAGAGAGAGTGAAATTGCAAAATTTGATTGTTTAATAATAGATTTCATAACTTTGTAAAACATTCCTGATGGAAATTTTTTCCTGAATTGTAATGAATAATAATGAAATATTATTGAATTTCATATTGAAATTTATATCAATTGATTTTTCAGTACTACATTTTCAGTACTATTTTATTAAAATTTCCATTACAATCCGTTAATATTTCATAAAGAATAATAAATTTAATACAAAATATTGTTATATTTAGCTTCGCGTTAGTGCAAAAATACAATGCATTTATATATGGTTTTTACACATACTTACCAAACTTACATGCGAAAACCATGTATAAATGTAAATTTGACATATCTGCAGATAATTTGATCTTCTCGTTATATAGAAAGATCAATTCAACGCTTTTCATTACAATGTTAACTGATTTCATTATTGTTCAGCAAATTTCATTACAATCTTTCAACTATTAATTCCAACATTTTATTTATCCTGTTTCCATTTTCGATAACTTTCATTAATAAATCTGTAAAAATATTGTATATTTCGTTCCCATTTCATTATTTTCATTAATTTTCCTTAGAATTTATAGTATTTCAGTGAATATTTCAATGTACAATAAATAAAAGCATATTTCAATATACAATAAATAAAAGTATTATATGTTTTACATTACTTTTCATTTTTTCATGCATTTTCAATAATTATCTTTAGGATTCATGGTATTTCTGTATAATTCAGTGTTCCATATCTCTGAATAAATTAATATATACATTTATTAAATATATGTGCATTATTTTTCGTTTTTCTTAATTTTCATTAATTATCATTAAAATTTATAGTATTTCAATATTAAAAGTATTATTTATGCTGAAATATTTTCAATAATATTTCTGATTTTCATTTCCCATTTCAATGATTTCATTGTCAATTTCAACAATTTCAGCTATTTTTTTCCATCAGGGATAAATCAAAACAAGTTTCATGGCAAAATATTTCTTCTATAAGACAATATACGTGGTACAGTACAAATATGTATCTGCAAATGATGAGTTTTCTCATCATTTCTGCCGGCCTTTAAGCTTTGTGACTGCGTCTCGAAGCTCAAAATATTTGTGATCGAAATTTATCAGCAATACAGCGATAGAGATAAGTTTTTTTAAAAAAATAACATTCACTCCGAGAAGATTTCTTATTTATAAATTAGATAATAAAAATATTAGAAATTATTTATTTATTAACGTTATGAGAACAAATGATCTTTCTATATGTTGCAGAAATAGAAAATCAAGTAATAATCATAAATTATTTCTATATTGAATTTGTTACATTTTATAATATTGTATCTTAATCATTATTAAAATTTAAAATTTGCTTTATGACAATATAAGATTTAGTTTAATTTCCGAAAAATCTTTGCGAAGTAATGAATTATTTTGTCTCATTCAATATATATGTAAAAAAATAAACTATTATATATTAAAATAATCTAAATAAATAAATTAATCTAAATAATTAACAAAAAATAAAGATAGAAAAATATACTACTACATATTACTTTTAAAAGAAATATTCTTCTGCTTTTTAATTTATAATTTTTTAGCGACAACTGAAACTTTATTATATTCTCTAAGTTTTATATTGTCATAACTTAATTTATTTATTAATTATTTTAATTAATCATTATATCGTCACAATATCATATATATATATATATATATATATATATATATATATAATATTCATTAACTTTATTTATATTGATCTCGCTATAAACATTCTATAAATTAACTAAATGATTATATTTAAGTTAATTATATTTTTTTAATTACATGTCCTTATTATAGACTCAATGCAATGAAACTATAGTTTCCATTAGCATTTTTAGTGCAAATAATGCAATAGACTAAAAATATTTTTAACACAAACAAAATGTAATTTTGTCTACATATATTAAATATATCGAAAACACATTTCAGGGAAATGAAAACAAGTTTTCTCCCTCCTTTTATGAAAAAGAGATCCTGTAATCCTGAAAATTCCGATCAAGGATGCCTTGTTTACAGTCGCTTTTATGGTGAATGGCTACGTGTAACTCAACTCATGCTGTGTATGTCCGTGTCTTTGTCGTAATCCCGTAATAAATAAATCCTTCTAGACTAAAGTGTGATCGCCAATCCCTATGGCAAAAGGACGCAATAATTCTGATAAAGTTTTACTGATTCTCTTGTGTGTTTTCTAGAACGCAAGCACTCGCCAGGTGACGCCATCGAATGGTACTATCAGTATCAAACAATGTATCTACGTCTGATGGCGGAAAACCAGTTGACGAAAGAGACAACAACAAGAACAACAACAACCGAAAATCAAATAAGTGTTTGTCCCGATAATATCGCCACTAAGAAAATTCAAAATGGTCAACCATTGACAGAAGTCAGCAGTAACCAGGTAACCGCGAGTAATCGCGATTCCTATTACTATTGTCAACGTTGCGGTAATGCCTACACGAGACCGCACTCGTTAAATAGACATATGAAATTTGAGTGCGGTGTGGAACCACAATTCGAATGTCCTATCTGCCATAAGAAGTCCAAACATAAGCATAATTTGTTATTACATATGAGAACTCATAAAAAATCTTAGACCATTTGGTGCCATTGAATGTTATGCGAGGAGAATACATTCTGAAAGTTTTAATAATCTTTGAAAATCTCTCACGCGCGTAGTTCAAATTGAATTTAACGCATTTAATTTTAATTGAATTTAAAATGTGCAAATTAAAAAGTTGAAGTTTTTGGAATTTTCAAAGTCTAATTCTTTTTTATTGAACAAAAGTATTTGTGAATATCTCAAATGAACATTTTCTAGACTTAACATTAATTTTAATTTTGTTAATTTCTTTAAATTTTTAGAAAAAGAAGTAGCGCTCTGCTCATTTCTGTTATACGTGAACATTTTGTGATTAATCGTAGACAATAAACATTTAGAAAATCCAAATACTAAATATAAACAAATATAGAATTAACTAACAATTCACAGATATAACTGATATTTTTAACTGATTTATATCGATTGTATGAAAGAAAACGCACAGTTAAGCTTGTTAGTAGATTTTCATTTTATTGAATTATTTATTTATTAATTGTGAAAAAAATTATATGATCTAAATATAATATTAAATATTTTATCATACAAGCAGCTTTGAACTAAGAACATATTTGACGTGTATGTATATAGCAAAGTTATCTAAAGTGATGTCACACGAACGAGCGAACAACTGATGGAACAATTTTGGTACGTAATTATGAAGTCTCCCAAAGAATAAGATAGAAATAAGACATTAGATAGAAATTACACACATATCCACACAAGATACCTGATGTATCAAAAGAAACATTAACATATCTGTTTAAATAATTTTAATCTCAACTGTCAACTTGCAAGAAATAGGTACAAGAAACTCTTATTAACCCATTAAAGACCAAGACAAATTTTTTTTCTCAAAATTTAAAATCTTTTTAATGGCAAGCTACTATGACCTTAAGGTGCCTGCTTGCCACAAATTTTTATCCTAGGATTGGTTATTTAGAAAAGGGAGGGGAGATAGTTGATTTTGCGATCATTGGTCTAAAGCGATATAAAAAATTGACCTATTTTTTTATCGAAAAATCGACCAGCGGTCCTTAATGGGTTAAGATAAAACTCTTGAATTTAATTTGTATTTTTGCAAAATAATAACAAAGTTACCACTAGTAAACGAGATGCCTTTTTAGTTGTTCTAATTAGTCAGGTTTGCGATTTTGCGAATGTAATAATTATAATATCTAATTAAATTACTATAATATAATTAACAAATTATTCCATAAATGTAAGATTCAATACCAATAAGATTATTGTTAAAGCCAATAATTTTTATGTATGTAACATGTTCAAATGTAACATGTTTAGTTTTGAAATCTTATAGACATACAGGGTGCGCATCAAAATCCGAACAAATTCAATTTAAATTTTCGCTATATTGTCTCCGCTAAAAATTGTTGGCATTTCGAGAAAGCCTGAAAGCTTCTAGTAAATAGTCTCAAAATGCGGTGTTGAAATCAAGTGCGGAGTAATTGAAGATCCGCGATTATCGAAGATCTTTGCGTTGGGCGCTCAGCAACGAAAATAATTCGATTCTTTGGATCGATCATTTATGACGTTGTGGCAAAATATACGGCTTTAAAACAGTCCAACGAAGGTTCCAGTATGCCAGCGAGGAAGAGTTTACTCAAAAGAACGCATCGCGAGGACCCCCGCAGTTCAAAAGGCTCAAGCGCTGATTTCGGATGATCCAGAGCAATCGTTGCGAAAATTAGCATTGATTGTTGGTGTAAGCAAGCCAACAATGCGTCGAATTGCCGAAGAGGACCTTTGATACAAATTCCTTCGCATCCTACACATTAAAAATACGCTCTCTGAGGTTGCCAGGATAAGCTGAGTTGCTCGCCTCGGCTCCCATTCTGGCCTCTCAACAGCCCAGATTTAAATCCCTTGGACTACTACGTGGAGCATAATTGAAAGGATACCAAACAATCTCGATCTCGGCATCCCAATGTGACGTCATTAAGGATGCCGTTATTGAGACAACATGGACAGTGGCTACATTACAGTGTGCGAACGCTTCAGACTGAGAGAATACAGGCTGTCATTCAAGCTAATGGGGGATATATCGAATAGTTGCTCTGCAGGGATCCTTCAAATGCCATGTGAAAGGATTTTTTGTAATATTTAATTTTTCATTAAAAACATTTTGTTTGAAGAAATTGTCCGATTTGTCCGGATTTTGACGCACCCTGTATATATAATATATGTATTATATATGTACATAGTTAAATATTTTATAAATTATTATATTTTATGAATTATTCTTACATGAGATTTATGTAAACAAATCGATTAATTTTTGTAATCAAATTTATATAAGTTGTATGTTTGTTAATAGCAGTCTCAGAGCAAATTTTATGTTAATGTTTATAGACTGATCCACTGCCATAATGATTTTTTGTTCAAACAATTTTTATTGTCAATAATGGCAGACTGATTATGAGTAATGTTTGAACTTAAACTATATTTCTGTCATTAAACATAGTATTAAGTCTATCATATCTATGTTGAGGACTAAATCCGTATAGGATATCTATAGAAAATATATCAAACGAGAATTTATTTTACTAAATTTTTTTATTAATTTTACAAATAAAATACGAATGCATTTTTTTGAGATGTCTTATATAATTGCTCATCTATTTCTGGTCTATTTGATAATGAAAAGAATTTATTTGAAAGAATTAAAGTCATTATTTATAATCAGAAATAACTGTGATTGTCGAACGTGCAAAATGCTAATGCAGCTATAACGTATACGAATGAAAAACTACTTTGAAAACATGGAATAATGTATGCTGTGTATTTCCACTACACATTGAATGCGACAACAGATAGTGATAAGAATATGCCTATATTTCTAGAATGTAAGAGAGTAAATAGCAGAGAGTGCCAACGAAACGAATAGTCTGAACACACACACACACACACACACACACACACGCGCGCGCGCGCGCGCGCGCGCGTGTGTATGTATATATTGTATGTATATATAATAATATTATACATAATATATAAATAATAATATATATTATATGTACACATATATACATATGTAATAGTCTATATATAGGAGAGAGTCTATGACATGCGATGCATGTAATGAGCTCTCTTTGTCAGATATATGCGTATAGAGACTTAAAATTTATGTATACACGCGAATATACATATCTTTGCATACATTATGTAACTGCAGCAAAAATAAACACGCATATTTTGATCCAGAATTGGTTAATATTTAGATATGACCCTGCACACTAACTTCCCTCTCTGCTACATTTTATTATTATTCGATAATTTATGTGTATGAACGTCAATCTTCGAATTTTTTTACGAATTAACCGTTAATGCGTGATTCTTTTGCAAAACATTTTTGAAGTAATTAGATAGTTCACGATCGATACTATCTATGTGATTATAATAGTCTTTTAATATTATTATTATTACTATGCGCATTATATAAATGAGAACGTAGGTAATTAAAAATTAAATGCATGCAGCAATAATATCTGTATTAAAAGTAATAATATCTTAAATCGAAGATGGACAAAATTTACGATTGTAATATGAAAGAAATATTTAAAATACGTATTACGTATTTTAAAACGTAATAAAAACGGGATATTTTTATATTTGAATTCGATCAAATGTTAAAAATGTAACAAATAGATACCGAATTTCTTTCTTAATGAATGCTGGACAAAATAAAAATGTTTAAAATAAGCATGAAATATTATAGTCAACAAAACTTGTAAGATATAATAAATAAAAAGATATTAAATCGAGGACTTTGATGATCGTTTGTCTATCCCCGATGTAGATATAATATCGAATTTAGAGATACATTTTACTTATTTTAGAGATACATTTTTGTTGTAAAAATGCAATACATAGCATAATACAGATTATCACACAAAAGAATTAATGGCAATAATAAATTAATAAATAACGTTCATAAAGAATATTTTGAAAATATATATATAATTTAGAAAAAAAAACAGACATCGCGACGTAGAACCAAGCGTACGCAAACGGAATCTATTTGTCAAAAAAAGAAATCTGTGTGTGATAATCGCCCTGACTTGCGGCATGACTTGCTATACGCACATTCGGTGTTTTTGTTGCGTTATTTAGCCGCCTAATGCTTCTGTAGTTTGCGTACGTTGATTCGCGAGAACGAGCGAGTGAGTGATTGAGAGAGAGAAAGAGAGAGAGAGAGAGAGAGAGAGAGAGAGAGAGAGAGAGAGAAGGAGGGGGAGAGATTATGTATATATTTTATTGTATCCTTTCCGACGAATGTTACAGTTTGGAAGAGATTGAAGGACGCGGAAGACGGACCACCATTTCTTTGTCCGAAATGCGGCCGCACTTACTCGCACAAATGTAACTTGACGAGGCATTTGCGCCTCGAGTGCGGCGTCGGGCCCAGATTTCAGTGTGGAAATTGCAAGAAGCGATTCAAGCACCGTCACCACCTGCGGGACCATCAGAGAATTCATCTCTACGCAAATTGTGGCTACGAGCAAAACTGAAATCCTCTCCGTCATCCTCTCAATTACAAATTGCTTCCGCCTCCAGTTCCTTATCGGTTTCTTTACTTGTTTGTTTATCGAATTATTTATTTACCAGTTAATCGATGCAATCTGTGATCCTTTGAGTACCAAAAAGTACTGAAAGCAATTATTTTTCATACTTCTACACTGTAAGTCTAATGGAATAATGCAATTTTAAAACGTTATTTACAACTCTTCAAATACAATTAACAATTTTATTAGACATGTACAGTCATTATGTGTAAAAGGATTTGGATATGAGCGAATTGCTGCTAAATCAAGATTTTGCAGTATTAGCAGGATTAAACTTCGTATAGTATTATATCTAATATTATTCTGTAAAGCGTAAGCGACATTATTAAGTATTGTCGACAGAGAAATCTAATCTCTCGAATTCAAAGTACCTAAACTCCATTGCGAGATTCATTAAAAACGTTGATCTGTTAGAAATATAAATGCACAGCCGATTTGAGAAATACATATAGATAACAAACACTAACAGTGCAAAGAAACAAGCGCCATTAAGAATACTTCGAAATACACGGCATATATACTTAAATATCACTATTAAGATTAATGATGACTATTTAGTGTATAGTCCTGAAATCATGACTTTTTGAGAACATCAAAGGTATTGTGGAACATTTAACACAGATGTTAATGAAGTATAACTTCGGGATTATTGTATTTTCAGTATTCGTGACGCGTGTTATTGTCAAACTTCATGCCAAAAGAAGACAGTAGTAATTTATAGCAGGTTTTATATGATGTTGCATAGTATCCAGATGCTCGGATACAAATATTCATCGTAATAGCCATATTTAAATACAATCCAAGGACAACAAGAAATATTAGTTCATCATGAAAGAATCATGAATGATAATTTCAGTCAATATGACATCAAATTGAGATTATTTTAACTTTTTTATTCTCTTTGGAAAGTATCCAATATAACAACGAGCTGATGTATTCATAAATTTAGATACTTAAGATACTTATCGTACCGAATGTACATAAAAACAGATGGCCATAATTAAATCTCAATTTTTGAGAGGAAAACTCTATGTAATAATTAAACGTGGAGAAATTGGTCTATTATGAAAATAGTGTAGAAAAACAAAATTTTTTGGAAAAAATATATGAAAACGAAATATAAGATGATTTGAATTTGCTTCTATTATTTCTTTCTAGAAAATATTTTACTAATTTTGCATTTAATTCAGAAACTCTTCTATTGAATAAATTTTTTGCAATATTATATTAATTACTTTTTAAGTCTTTTTATTTTATAATTAATTATAAGTTGTAATTAATGTAAAAAAAATAAGTTATAATTAATTATAATTTATAATTAATAATAAATTAAGTATTACTTTAGTACTTTTATTTTATTATTATTTTTGCACAATGAGCAGCTTGTCTTTATTTTTATTTTGTTAACGAACTAAAAACGTACAAAAGAATAAAATGGAGGCTCGGTAAAATTGATACAATTTTTTAAAATAAAAAATATATAATAGTTTCAAAACTTATTTAAAATCATAGAAGTATAAAATAATTCGATAAAATAATTAAAATGTTTTATTTAAAATAAAAAATATAAAATAAATTCCAAAAACTTATTAAAAATATAAAGAAAAAATAGATTAGAAGGTAAATATTAAATAAGAAATAGATTAGAAAACAGAAAAAGTTATTTAAAATAATAAGTATTAAATAATTTATTAATTTTTTTCTATTTAATATATATATTTTAAATAAATGATTTGAAATATGACCGAGCCCTGTCAAAATTCTATTGTGCTTTTCCATGAATTTTGTACATACTCTAATGGGCCAGATCAATCGAAAGTACATCATATTAGAAAACGATTGCAAATACCTCTTGATCGTGCCAAATATAAGTTTTAGTCTTTACTTTGAGATTTCGAGTATTATATTATATATAGTTTTTCAATAAAATAAGTGAAATACACGATATATATATGGTATATAAACACACGTACGTGCGTGCGTGCGTGCGTGCGTGCGTGCGTGCGTGCGTGCGTGTGTGTGTGTGTGTGTGTGTGCGCGCGCGTGTGTGTGTGTTGCATACATGTTCAGAATAATCTTAAAGACTTATCTAGCTATTGAATTAGATATTTTCGGATGATTAAAATTATATGCTTTATGTGATTGCTTAGTGGCTAATTATCTCGATGTTATCAAAAATTAAGGAAAAGGTTGAGAAAACTTTAGGAAACTACAACTTTTAATCGAAACTAGAAAGATAATTCTCAAGTTTTTAAATGTTTTTTCAATCAAGAATGATATTTGAATGATTTCTACATTAATATTATAATACGATGGTTCCATAAAATAGTATATCAAGCTAACAAGAAATATTTACTGTTAAATATTTATGATGCATCTCTTAAATTATATATTATTATGGACTGAAATTACTTGTTGTAATATATATCAACACATGCGGTTATAATAAATATTGACATTTCCTATTTTCAAAACGTACAACATATAATATAATAATCGTTATCTCTTAACCAATATATTCTTGATATTTTGCTTAATTTGCAGGAAATTTCCTACGCATATAGTCCTAAATATCTTTTAACATTTGTTTAAATATGTGATTAAAGATAATTCATTTTTTAAGAATAAATATAAGATGAGATTAGCAAAATTCATTAAACATTTTTTACAATATATTATTTTTACATTATTTACAATACATACAAAACTCATTTTAATAATATAAAATTTGATTATTTTTTAATTTATTTTTTGTGAACAGATTACACTATAGTTGAGAATTACGATCTTAAACGATTTTCTAAAAGGAAACCGATTGTTATCGCAAATGTAATCTATATTGTATTCCTAATATATTTGTTGTTTTTTAGAATTAAGTTAAGCAGAAGAGTCTTTTGTATTCATTACACAAATAGTTTATGTACAAATGTGCATGTAACTTATGAATTACATCTCAATTTTTCCTAATTATGAAATTATTAACGATATATGTTAATATTTTTCTGAAATTTCTTGATTTATAATTGTAATTAAAGACAAAATTTTTAAATCCAAAAAAATTTTTAAACTTGCAAAATATTTAATATTTTTATTTAACTTTTTAAAATTTGTTATTATCAGTATAATAATGCTGATTAATTTATTGATATTTTCTTTCTCAAGCAGTGATTTTCTAAAGTTAAATTTACACGTGTCTTATACGTAAATATCACGAAAATTTATTTAAAAATTTTGCACTGCTAAATAAATTGGTTTTAACAAAAATGAATAATTAACGGACAAGTGAGAGTAAATAACTGCGCGCTTAATATCATAGGTGCGCTTAATAATAACGTATTTAAATTACATATGTGTGAGAGATACAATTTCTATATATCTGGACTTCAAGATTAGCCATCTTCAGCAATTAACATACCAAATTCGAATAATTAGAAATAATTAGAAATTTATATTGTCATAATTATTGTCATAATCAAATATATTGTAATTAAGCATATTTGTAACAACACAGTTGTTTACTCTTACTTGCCCTTTAATTATTTATTTTTTTATTTGAATATCGAGAATCCATTAAACTAGTAATTATCCTTTTTTAAATTAATTTTTTATTTTAATGTGCACGATTCTGCGAATTGTGTTAAAAATATTTTAATTACATTATTATAATTAAAAATTGCTTTAAGAATATAAAAATATAGCGAATAAAATACTATTCTAGTTATTGCGAATATTTGTTTTATTGTAATAAAAATATATAGAATTTGCAATATTTAGACGGCAGATATAATAAATGAGTTACATGTAATATATTATAACTGATAATTGGACATATTTGTGCAAAAAGAGAAATTATCCAGATAGCACAAAAAGAATTCAGTTGTATGTCAATTCTTCATTTTTAGATGCAAAAATATTTCTTTCAGAACTCAGGATTGCGGAAAATAAATTTTTAAATTCTCTGATTTTTCCAGGTTTTCCCTATGAGAATGGAAAACTTTTCAATGTAAAATATATAAATTTTAATACATTTAAAGAGTTGTAGGAAATCTAGCCTATATTATTAAAAACAATGCAAAAAAGCGTAGCATACTAAAATTTTGCAAATTCAAATCAATAAAAAATAAATTAGTATTGGAAAAAAATGTAATTACGAAAAAGGATGATCAAATAAAAATACTGAATAAAATATAAATAAAATTAATTAAAATATAATTAAAATATATTAAAATATAAAATTTTAATTATTTTATTAAAATCATTTAAAGAGCGTGCAATTTTGAACGTATTTCACTATAAACGCAGATATAATATTAAAAAATTATAATAGTTATTAATTATCTGGATTAAGAGCAGTTTAAGGAAATTGTGAGCAAATTTCAAAATTCTAGACTTTTTTACATTTTTCCCGGTTTTCCATGACCAATTTTAATTTCTCTGACTTTTCCTGGTTTTTCCAGTTTTTCAGATCTATGGCAATCTTGAGAACTATCCAGAAAAAGAATCTTTTTGTGTCTGAAAATGAATTCTAAATTCATTATATAACAATTGAATTCTGTTTGAATTCTTTTGAATTCAACTATGCTATTTGGATAATTTCCTTTCATAAATCATGAATATAAAAATATCAAGAAAAATCTCTCAAAATTGATGAATAAAAAATTTATCTTGCACAACTATAGCCAATTTGTCTTACTTGTGCATCGACGAAATGCTGATTAACGAGACCAGAAGAAATTATTAGTCCATATAAATGAGAAAACTCATACGCTACAAAATACAAAAGAAATTCACAGAAGCATGTAAGAAATAAATTTACTTTTTATGAACAATTAATTACATAATCTTGTCAATTCGCCGCCCTTGAATTCAACCACAACGGATTTCGGATCTCTTCAAGTTCATCCAGGTTGGTATTAATACATTTTAACACATAGTGTTTATCCATATTTATTGTTCCTACCTATACAGTCTCTATCTATCCATATTTATGTCTCTATCTACTCGTATTTTCATTTATTTGTTACTATGTGCTATCTCCACCCATGTACTCCTATCTACATTACTTCATAAATGTGTAATAAAACTGCGAATATAATATGCTAATGGCTGAATTCAGCAGAGAAAACAGTTTTGCAAATGTTGTAAAATTCTTTAATACAATTGATTCTTGCTTTTGTTTCCTTATAAATTTAAATGTATAAATCAATCATATTGAAGAATTTCACAACAGTTGCAAAACTTTCTCTACTGAACTCAGCTGATGCCTTATCGCGTACTGATAAATTTAGCGGGATAACCTAATCGCGATAATATATTAAATAAAGCAATAAAAATAATAATAATTAAAACGGACTTTCAATCTTTAAAATATAAAAGAATTAACAAATAATAAGGTTAATGAGAATCAGTGCGGATAATTAAGCTTTACAAAAATCTACAAAACTTGCGTTTGATTATTCGCAATGGCTCTCATTAATCTTGTTGTTTATTATTTTTATATTTTAAATAAAGCAATAATTCAAAAAATATGAGAACTCGCAATTTGCGAGCAAGTTACCCTCCCGAATTCAGTTTATCTTTACATAATACTCTTTAAAAATAAATTGATGTTACATACCAATCTACTTCGTATACATCTTCTTCTTTCTTCTGGCCAGATTGCACTCACCTTTAATTGCTATTGGCCAATATTCTGACTTCATGAAATCGACAACAAGGAGAAGTACTCCTTTTTGCTGCTGACTAACATCGCCGGTAATAAGCGTAAGATTTTACGCTTTTATATAATGCGCGAAACACGAACGCGTCGCAAATGGGCCATATTAATAAAATTAATTAAATACTAACATGAACAATTAATAATAATAATAATAATAATAATAATTCCATTAAGATACGAATAAATTTCGTTTATTAAAAATTAAAAATATAAATATTCAACTAAAATAAAATTAAATTTAAAAAAAATCTTTATGTCAATAACAATTTCGATTTCAAGAGTCTTAAATATCATAAAATTTGATTAAATTTCTTAATAAAAGCTTTACAATATAAACAACAAAACTTTAATTTAAAAATAAACTGAAAATTACTAAATCAATTATCATCCGATTCAAGGC